>UMCM01055251.1_pt1 | contig 74283 bp, 99 predicted proteins | sample 1964231 | NCBI WGS metagenome assembly UMCM01 (sample SAMEA4835968, study PRJEB28245) | human gut metagenome | biome: gut microbiome; material: fecal sample | place: Denmark | collected 2008
ATAGTAGGTTACGAGGTCTGCGAAGCAGGAAGCCCATTGACTTTAGACAATGGGTAGTTCACAGCAAAAAGATATGTAACAGACAAAGCCATTAGTAATGATTTGGAAACACTGAAATTGTTTGGCGAGTTTAAAAACAATGATTTTGCTGCCGAAGAGTTTATGCTTTAAGCAACGTGAGACGTATGATTTGTATCATGCGTCTTTTTTTTGTGTATTTGCTGATAAAAATCCATCTTTATCCTGTAGCTAATTAAATCATATTTAATAAAGGAGGAAAATATTATGGAGAAATATGATGAGAATTATAAGGCCGACTGGATTATTACAGCTGCATCGTCAGAAGCCAATGGAATTGCTGTCTACAATCTGCATGGAAGTATTGATGATGTAAAACAGACTCTTGTTGCGTTTGCAGCATCAGATCGTAAAAATGATGAACACTGTTACGAACATGGCTGTAAATCTATTGATGATGTCATTGACTCGAGCGATGGATGCGGCTGGCTTTTTTCTGCTTATAGTACATATGACAATTATCATATTGACTATCAAGCAATCAGAGCGGATCATATTCAACCAATAAAAAGATAGGAGGGTGCATTATGAAATATTTATATCATCTAACAAAACCTGAATATCTTGACCAGATTCTGTCAGAGGGGCTTAAACCAATCATAGGTGACAATTCAAAGCTTGTTGATGATATGGTGCCTGCCAGTCATATGTGCGAAAGGAAATATCTGCCATATTGGAATTTACTGTTGGATAGGCCCGGTGCTTTGCTGAAAATTGATACATCATATCTTTGTGAAGATAGAATTCAGGAAAGAAATTATCATCTTTACAGAGAGAAGATATACGACGAGCTGATTCCTAAAGAAGCTGTTTCAGTAGCGAATGGGGTTAACTTGTCTCTGGGAAATCTTGATGTAAACAGTCGGCAGGAGTTCAAGCTGTCAATAGTGAGAAGTGTCAGTAAGATTTGCGAGCTTATTGCAAGGTTGGCATCGGATCCGGAAAACGAGTATTATCTGGAAGGCTATGAAGATGCAAAAACCTGTGCCTCAACAACCAGAAGAGTGTTGTCTCTTGCTGATTTTACAGAAATTACGCCTAAGAAATTACAAAATGAGCTGGTATATTTGGCTGAAAATTGTGGAGCTTATACGCTCTGTGATGTGGATTATGCTAATTTAGATGGTAATGCGCGTCTGTATGAACATCTTCATCGAAAACCTTATGCTACAGAAGATACTAAATGGCTGTACAGCTGGCTGGTGTCTAATTATTCCAGTATTTTAGATACTGATACTGGAGGCTGGGGCTGTTAAACGAAAAGTGGGTGAAAGAATTATTCTTTCACCTGTTTTTTTTTGTATTAAAATCCACCTTTGTCCTGTAACTAATCAAATCATATATAAAAGGAGGAATTGATTATGATTTTATCGAATTTATGGATGACGCTTCAAAAAATTGAGGCTGCAGGACATGGTGACTACATTGTAAATTTTGCAGGTGCTCTTTGCTTTACGGAAAGAACTCTTGCAGTAATTGAGGAAAATCTGTTTAATACAAGGGCTGTCGGTATAAAAATGGGAGTAGAATTTGGCGATACTGTTTCTGTTTTCTGCAGCAGGATTGAGGCTTTTGTCAAGCTTCATCCGTCAGCAGCAGATTTGTACGTAATGACTATTAATAATACCGAACGTAACAGTATTGCTTATATTTCTGTTTGTGAAAACCATGTGAACCTGATAACTTTTGCTGATATTAACTCAGACGAATATATCGAGTCTCTCATCAAAAACAGTGAAATTCCATGGCATAAGAAACTTTTTGCTGATGGAATTTCTGTTCGTGAAGTTTTATCAACACCGAAAAGATATGCACTTGAGTATTCGTATTATGTGAGTATTCTTGATGAAATTGCTTCTGCGGAATTTCTTATTGGCGACGACGCTGCGAGAAAACAGACGTTTAGAGAAGCAATAAAAAGCTTGTAAAACTGGAAAGACTGGCATTTTTGTCAGTCTTTTTTTTGGACAAAAATCAATTTGTAAATATTATATATGTAGGAATATAAGAAATGGAGGTTCTGTTATGAGTACGCTTGATAAATTCAAAAATCACAAAACAGCATATTTGTTAACAAGAAATGGACTTATACCTGAATACGAGAATATTAGTGAGGTTGATATCATATCTGTTGGCCGCAAATATGTAACAATTACAAATAATGTAAAATTTGCTGAGTCTGGGTATGAAAGAGACTGTTTAATTGAGCAGGTCAATTGTGGCTGGCCGAGGTATCTTTTTACAGTAAAACGGGATGCTTTGGATTATGTAGAGAAGAGACAGATTGTAGCATGGCTTGGAAAGTCAGGAAAACTTCTTAATGATGTGTCGCTTGAAAGCTTAAGGCGAGTTAAAAGTATTATTGAGAATGATTTAAAAACAGAAAAGAAGAGTATTGTAAAAACAGAGAATCCGGACCTTTGGGATATGTGTCACAGAGGTGATATAGTCTTTCCATCTGCCGTACAGCGATATTTCGAGGTTACGAAACAGACTGCCATAGAAATGTGTGAAAAACAGGTGAGTGATGGAAAATGTGTAGAAGTGTATTTTGTTAAATGTCCAGAATGTCAGGAACTCAGCAGAAAGTATTATAACAGGGAAGATATTCCTGACAATTATACATGCGAGAATGGCTGTGAGGAGTGCGAGGATATTCCTGTTTCTGATGACATGATTGTTAAATATTATGAGTGGCAATAGCGAAAGAGAGAACTTGTGAAGATGATTACATAAGAAGACGCAATCCGGCTGTTTCGATATAACAATAAACATATTGATGAGTTAAGTAATGAAGACAGGCTTCAGATTGCTGACTGGATTGAAAAATTGCAAAAGTACGAGTAGCCAGAAGAAGCAGTGAGAGGAGGAAACTGATATGTCAAGAACAACAGATTTGGAAACTCGCATGAAAACTTATGAGAATGTTCCCAAAAATAAGCTTATGAGACGCTGTCCTGTGGCAATAAGACTGGATGGCTGTCATTTTAAAAGCTTCACAAAAGGCTTTGATAAGCCGTTTGATAATGTTTTTATGAAATCTATGCAGGAAACTATGAAATATCTCTGTGAGAATGTACAGGGATGTGTAATGGGATACACGCAGTCAGACGAGATTACGCTTATCCTTGTGGATTATGAACACCTTAATTCAGAAGCATGGTTCGATGATGAAGTAGAAAAGATATGAAGTGTAACAGCAGGCATGGCATCTATGGCATTCTACAGAATTTTTTGTAAGAATGCTCATGGATTTCTCAGTGAAAATGGATATCCGCATGTGCATATGCTAAAAAATGAAAAGCTGATTAATGCATACAGGAGGGCATGGAGGCAGGGCGCATACTTTGATGCCAGGTGTTTCAACATTCCCAAAGAAGAAGTGACAAATCTTATTTATTGGAGACAATGCTGTGGACACCGTAATGCGATACAGGCAGCAGGATGCACATATTTTTCAAACAAAGAACTTTTGAATAAGAGCGGCGATGAGATCATTAAGATGCTCAAAGAAAAAGGCATTGAGTGGTCTGCATATTCAAATGATGCCGTATGGGGAAGCTGCTGCGTAAGAAATAACAGGCCGGTAATTATGCCTGATGGCAGGCGTACCTATTATATGTATGACAAAAACAAAAGAACAAAAGCGTGGATAATTGATTACCATATTCCGGTGTTTACCGGCGCTGGAAGATTATATATCAATGCACTTATGTATACAGAAAGCGAGGATTAAAATATGATAGGAAAAAGTAATATAGCTGATTGCGACGAGAACTGCAAATATGAAGGTCTTTATGAGACGTATAAAAATGTGCATGATGATATTCGAAAGAAATTTATTTCTCAGACGATTGTAACGGTGTTATTATTGTTCGCTGTCACGATTACGGTTGTATATCTTTTATATTGCAGGATAACTGGTAAATATAATGACAACTCTAATCGAGCTTTAATGGCTATGACAATGACAATAGTTGTTACTGGTCTGTGGTCATCTGCAATGATTTTGCCGATAATAGCAGAAGGAAAAAAGCTTTTAAAAGGATATAAAATAAGGCTTTCAAATATTGCGGCTAATAAAATTGCAGAGCATGTATATCGAATACAGTCAATTGAAGATATTAAAAATGAAAATATATTTACAGACGAAGGACGTCTTAATAAAAGAGAAAGTATATTGCATTGTATTGATGGCAGTGGAAACACAATGGATGTGTATATTGACCCAAATAAAAGTTATTGGTTTGATGAAAATGATAATAATATTTTAAGCACAGACGGTATTGTTTCAGAATTGCTTTTTAGTGATGACGGTGAAACCTCTGAAACGGGTGTCATAAAATACACTGTTAATGATAAAACGGTCTATATAAAAGAAGTAGATATAGAAGAAATATATGAAAGCGAGGATTAATTGTGATAGGAAAAAGCAATATTGCTGATTGTGATGAAACCTGTAAATATAAAGAAGTTTATCAAATATATAAAGCTGCTTACAATAGTGCGTGGAATGAATTTAGTTTTCAGACAGGTATTATAATGGTGTTATTATCGTTTGTAATTGTTACAGATTTTTTATACTTCAGTACAATTAGTAAATGTGATGTTGGAGCAGGTTCAATTTTGACAATAATAGCATTAGCACTGACCGCGTTGGAAGTATATTTGTCTGCAATTACTTTGTCGATGAGAATGAAATCAAAAAGACTTTTGAGAAAATATAGAATTAGTCTTTCAAATATTGCAGCCAATAAAGTTACGGAACATTTATACCGAATACAAGCAATTAAAGATGTTAAAAATGAGAATGATTTTGTTGCAAGAAAAATTAGACTGCATTGTATTGATGATAATGGAAATGAAACAGATATATGTATAAATCTAAATGAAAGCTACTGGCTTGATGAAAATAATAATAATATTTTAAGCACAGGCGGCGTTGTTTCAAAGCTGGTTTTTAGCAATAACGGTGATGACACTGGTGTTATAAAATATTCTATCAATGATAAAATTGTTTACGCAAAGGAAAGTGAGGATTAAAAAATGGCAAAGAAAACAGATAATAATGCGGCATTTCTTGAGAAATTCAAGGAATGCGAGCAGCTTATTCGCCAGACTTATGGCGATGATAAAAATTTCAAATGGTTTGAAGATAAGATGAAAGATAACGGTGAGGACCAGATGTCGCAGAAAATGTATGTGTGCAGGGTATTGCGTAATTATATGTCGCACAATCCGGATGGCGGGTTCTTCATTGACATATCAGACGCGATGGCCGATTTTCTTGATGATGTAAAAACAAAAATATCAGGAGACATCAAGACCTGTAAGGATGAAATGTCAGTTGTGAGAAAGTTTTACACGCTGCATAGTACAGTCAGCGCGATCGCTGTGGTACTCAACAAGCTTCCTGCTGTGCCGATAGTTGATGAAAATAAGAATATCATTGCTTTCTGCACCGATGAGACAATCAGATATGCTGTTTCCAATGGAGCAAAAGCTGCTGACGAGATTGCCTTATGTAAAATAAACCAGCCAGCATCGGAAGTTGTGGCAGCAGTGGGTGATACATATGATTCTGCAATGGAAAAGGCAGAAGCAATGAACAAAAAGATAATCTTTGTTGCTGATGACAAGCGTCTCAGGGGCATCATTAATTTAAAATAAAGTGTAAAAGGAGAATAACATATGCTGCAAAAATATTTACAGCTCTTTGAAAGAGCATTTGAAAAATTAACATCATTGGGAGGAAGCAATAGTACATGGTCTGACTATTTTACGACTGTTGGTACCGAGTTTCTTGTACTGTTGCTTGGAATTGTGTACATTGTTGCAATTCTTGCGATTATTTTCATTCCGATATTTGGCAATAGGAAAGTTGTGCAGAAGATTGCAAAGAATGATGCTTACAAAAAGGCACAGAAACTGGGAACAAAATGGTATGAGTTCAGGAAGAGAATCAGAGATATTATTGTTGACATAGAGACGAATGGATATAAATATACCTCTGGCCCTGATTTGGATAGTGAATTTAGTGGATACAAATATGATGCTGATCTTGATACTGAGCTTAAAAACGTGCTTAATGAATACAATATTACAAAATATACGTCCTTCGTTAAGAATGAAACCAATGACAAAAAAAAGAAATTTGATAAAAAAGCTATTAACGAAATGATGAAAGAACAGCATCTGGATTGGTTGAGCTGGAATGAGAATAAGGGTGACTGGACATCATGTGGCGATTTTAATGAATTAGGTAAGATTGATAATTATGATAAACTTTGCAGAAAGTTTTTTGCTAAATGCATTGCCGCCTGCTCAGCCATCATGATTGTGTATGCAATCTTTGTCATTCCACTTGTACTTATGCTTTTCAAATAACAATATCACAGGCTCATGCTTTCAGTGTGGGTCTGTTAGAAAGGAAACGGATATGATAATCACAAGAAGAATTGAAGATACGACATTGAATGTCCATGTTGATGATATTCAATTTGAGAAGATTCAAAGAAAGTCAAAAAAATATAAAAAATCCAGTGAACTCATGAAAAAGATATATGAAAAGGCCTATCATATTATGAATTATGGCGATGACTTTGAACTGGTTCTTTCCATATGGTTTCTTTTTAGTTTTGTTGTAACTCTGGCAGCAATTGTTCATTTTCATAAAATTATGAACATGGCACTGCTTATAGCAATTATATTGGGCAGTACTATATTATATTTTGGCATTATTTCATATTTTGAGCATCGGTTTTTTAATTATGGATATTACTTGACAGAAGAAGCATTGAAAGATCTGCTAAATGAAAAAATTGTTCTTGGCTTCAGGGATTCAGATAAAGATGCTGTGGAAATTAAATACATAAAAGGTGCTGATCCGGATGAAAAACTTCTGGAAAAGCATTATTCGTGTGCTGGATTAGGTGTAGACATATTATATTTTTGGCTTACGTTTCATAAAAATGTTCGTAAGACCTATGATTTTATGTTGATCACAGGTAAAAGAGGAAAGTTTTGGTTCGATTTAATGGATAAAGAATAATTTTTATATATGCAAAAAAGGCCCTGAGAGTGACGGTTTCAGAGCCTTTTTGTGAATATAAAAGTCTTAGTCTTAGTTAGACTTTATAATTTTAGCTTATTTGTTTTCATATGTCAAGCATTGGCCGATAAGAATACTAACAGAAATTACAAAATCCATCTTTATCCAGTAACCATATTAGATATTAATAAAAAAGGAGGACAAAAATATGGCATACGATATAAATCCATGGGCACAGAAGGAAGCCCGTAAACATCAGGCGGCAGCTCATACACAGTTAATGGATAAACTGTATTCGCCGGAGATTGATACATGTTCCGTCAATACAAAAATCTATTCAAATGCTGTGTCGATGCATCATTCTCAGACAGATGTAAAATGTGAGATTGCACTGCTCGATGCTGACACTGTTTCAGCAGTAAGAAATAATGCAGAGGGGAAGACTGCAGTGCTTAATTTTGCATCTTATAAACTTCCCGGCGGAATGTTTATCGAAGGATCCATTGCGCAGGAGGAAGCTCTCTGCCATGAATCATTTCTGTACAATGTTTTGGGGCAGCAGACGAACTACTACGCGTGGAATAATAAGAATAAAAACCGCGCAATGTATACCAATCGCGCATTATATTCACCGAACGTCATTTTTACACAAAAGGATGGCAGTAAGGACTTTGTGTGCGATGTGATTACCTGTGCGGCACCAAATTTTGCAGCAGCAAAGAAGTACATGAACGTTTCTGCTGCAGAAAACTCCAGCATACTGGATGACCGCTGCCAGTTCGTGCTTGATGTCGCTGAGGACAATAAGGTTGATACTCTTATTCTTGGTGCATGGGGCTCTGGTGTATTTGGTCAGGATGCTGAAGAGGTTGCCCGGTTGTTTATGAAACACTTGAATCAGCGAGCATATAGCTTCAAAAAGGTTGTCTTTGCTGTGCCGAAAGGTGTTAATGGCAATTACCGTAAGATGGCAAAAGTGTTGTAAACAAAATAAAGACTCTGGGTTTCCGGAGTCTTTTTTATGTTGCGAATCATTCGGTGATTGAATTACCGAGGATTCCTATTTGAATTTCTAAAACTCATATTTATTGTGTTACTAAACAATTGTCATATGAATAAAAGGAGGAAATATTATGACAAAATACGCAATTCCAGCTTGTGAACAGGACGGTTTACATATGAGAGGTTTCTGCTTCTTTATTAATGCAAAAGATGGTATGACACCAGATGATGTCTTGGAAGCAATTAAACAAGCCTGTGTTGAATATTGTTCTACACCAGAGGGTAGAAAAGTATATGAAGATAACTGTAAGCATTTTAATTATGGTGACTTTGATACTTATGTACCAAATAGTATCTGCAAAAAATACGGTATCAGCAAGGATAAGACAAAATATAATTGTCTTGAACCAGTGCACTTTGATGAACAGATTGTTGATATGTGGGTATGATATTGAGTAAACAAAGAAAAGAGGTTCTGATTTTATCAGGACTTCTTTTTATGCTGTAAAACTCATATTCATAGTGTTACCAATTAATTGTCATATACAGATAAAGGAGGAAAATATTATGACAAAGACGTTTAATAAGGAGCTTGCAATGAAAGTTAGAAGTGTGCAGGAGGAGCTTAAAACAGATGTCTGCAAATGCTGCGAAGAAAAGGCTTGTAATGGCTGTTTTGTTGGCGACATGACAGAAGCATATACTTTAAGGACAGAAATTGTTCTGGAGCAGGAGAAACTGAATTTTATTAACCAACTGTTATCAATGACCGGAGATGAAATCTATGACAAATATGGTCTCAAACGAGATGAAACTATTGTCTATGCTGCTGTTTTTCCGGATGGAATGCAGGCCGATATTAAGCTTGTTATCTGTGACGAGGAACCTTATACAGAGGCTGTTCTTTTTGACAAGAACGGTTTTCAGAAAGCGTATACTGATCCGAAATATGAGTATACAGGCGACTGGGAGCTTGAATATGACGATGTTAATTATGTTGTCACAGTTAAAGTAAAGGAACCAGTTGGCTACAGGTCTGATAACATCTTCGGCGATGGTTACAGGGATGCTGTTGACGTTATGGCTCATGAGATATTTGAGCTGCAGAATGCAGATATTCTTGACGCCCTCGCTGATGGTGTTTTAAAAGATATGGATATTGCAGAAAATCTGAAACACCTGTCATACGATATTGGCGCTCCCAGAGCTGTATACTTTGCTGATATTCTCGAGGAAGAAGATACAGATACAGCAGAAGAGAAAGCAAAAGCTTTCGTCAGGGAAATCCTTGATGCAGTGAGAGAGAAGACCGGAAAGGACATTAAATATGTCCTGTGGTTGTCTGACAGCGTTGATGATGTCATTACTGAATATGAGCTTAATGAGCCCATTACAGAGTTTGACGAGTATTCAACTGCGGACAGTGTTGTCTTATCAGACCTTGGCAAGGGCGGTAAACTCTTTGGTTATGAGAAACTGCCTGCTGCAATAAGAACTGTTAACATGAAAATGGAAACAGTTTAACAAGTTAAACAAAAAGGCTTTCTAAAAAAAGCGTTTTTTATAAAAGAAGAGTCCCTATAACAGAGACTCTTTTTTTTGTTTAAGCAAAAAAGTAATGCAGTTTTTTTGCAAAGTTTTCCGGGCAGATAAATTCTTCACAGCACATGTCCATATACTTAAATCCACTATCCTCAATATCAATGTCGAGATTGCAGCCCGATAAATTGATTTTTCTAACATCATTACATTTTAAAAAAGCATGATCATGAATGGCTTCCACGGATTTTGGAATTGTGATACTTGTTAGTCCGGTATTTGCAAATGCGTAAGAACAGATGACTTTTACCCCTGAAAGATCTATATTTTTCAACTCTTTGCAGCCATTAAAAGTGTCCATTGGAATTATATTTGTGTCGCAAAGACTTACACGTCTAAGGTCTTTACAGTTCTGAAATACTCCGGTGCTAAGACTGCAGTTATCCACAGAAACGGTGGTTAATTGTTTGCAGTCTCTAAAAGCGTTCATTCCAATTTTTACTTTGGATAGCGAAATCTGTTCCAGACGGCAATTTCTAAAACAACCGGTATCAATTTTTATTTAGTTCTCAGGAAGTTTTATGTATTGTAATCGACTGTCAGCAAATGCATTTGATCCAATACGCTTGACATTATCTGGGATTATTATGTCAATTATGTTAGTCTTCCTAAATGCTTCATCACCTATTGAGACAAGAGTTTCAGTGTTATCAATAATATCTACTTTGAGTAAATTAACGCATCCGCTAAACAGATATGCCGGAACGTATTTTGCACCATCTGTAACAATGGTTACTTCTTCCAACTGTGTGCAATTCTCAAAAGCATGTTCACAGATATTACTTAAATTTCCAATATCAAGATACTTAATATTGGGACAGTCTGCGAAAGCCCTCTTGTCAACGAACATATCTTTGCTTATGATTTTTGGGTCTACTTCGGTGAAGCTAAAACCGTCATGACCTATGCTTGTCACATTGTTAAAATTAACACGTGATAATGTCTGACAACGACAAAAGCATTCATCTGGGACGATTGTTTTTCCATCAAAGAGAACTGACTCTAAAAGATTACAGCCACAAAATGCTTTCTTTTTTATTTTAGTGTTTTTTGGAATGCAGATATATTTCAGCTGACAGGAATTAAATGCTTCCTGCTCAATAACTCTGACACTTTCCGGAATTTTAAAATATTCAAGAGCAGAATAACTAAAACACTTTATTGGAATTGTTGACAGATGTTTTGAAAAAACAACCTGTTCCAATCTTTTGCAGTTTGAAAAAGCAGCTCTTCCAATAGTTAATACATTGGAAAGGTCAATTGAGCTTAATGATGATGATGAAAAGGCGCAATCATCAATACTTGTGCAGCTTTTTGGCAAAACGACTTCTCCAAAGTTGTTGCAGTAGAAGAATGCAGATTTTCCAATAGTTTTAATCCCTTCTGGAATTATCAGGCTATCGACATATTCAGTACTTTCTCTTTTAACTCTGACAATTGTTGTCTTATCTTCGGACAGCAAGAAGACGAAGCCATTTACCTCCATCGTCTTTCTTTCTTCCTTAACGAGACTTGAATAATCTATTGTTTTCTGCTCCTGATTATTTGTTAATATTACCTTCATAATATTTTCCTCCTTTATTTATTTTGTTGTTATGAAAGTTACAAAATAAATATGGATTTTGGATATATTATTATTTTTTCTTCAGATTTCATATTTATATGAAAGAAATAAAAATCATACTATTATTGATGATTATGATAGAAAGGATGAAAAACATGAAAACATTCAAGGCATCTAATATGTGGAAAAAGTTTTTGTGCGGAGCATTAAGTACCCTTCTGATTTTCGGGGGGGGGGAGGTGGAGCCCGACTGTAGTTGACGCGGCTAATGCAATTAATCTTGATGTCTACAATGCAAAGGATGGGTATGTACATATTACATCAACAGACTATACCGGATATTAAATTCTCAAACTTTTCTGACAGGATTATGCTTGCGGGATTTGCACTTATATTTGTTTTGGTGGAAATTAAGATGATGCAGGAAATTCGCAGAATCATGGAATTCAGTGCAGACCGCATAAGAGGTGTAAGATGTATCATATGCGAGAAGAAGTCAGCAAAAAGCAAAGACCTTATTAACAGGTCAAGAAACACTTTTGCAGCAGGAAAGACTGAAGACGGAACAATAATTTATGCTGACTGTACAATTAGGCAGTATGAGCAGATAATTGTTAATGAGACGACAGGACTGTTTTATATATTTGATGGCGATGAAAAAATCAGAATAGTAGCAGAGTAGTAAAAGAAAAGGACGTATAAAATTTCTCGTTTTTTCATGCGTCCTTTTTAATACGGCTTCGACTTCTATTTGTTTAAAGCGATAATAGCTTTTCTAAGAGCTTCAGTCAATAGAGCTTCTCTATGCAACTGATCTTGATCATTAGCATTAAGATACCTATTTAATACGTTCATATTATAATCAGCAAAAATATATTCAGTTATAATCTCTTTTGCGGTGTTGTTATCCATATTAATAATGTCCCTTCTGATAAGCTCTATTTATAGGGTAAATCCTTCTTTTTCAAGTATCTCGTTAACATCCAATGAGTTGCTGCATCCGCTACGCACATTGAGAAATCTGTTTGAAAACTTTCTTAATTCCGGCAGCAGTACATTGGCCATTTTCTCTGTCTGCTCATGGTTAAACTGGGATTTTTCTGCCTGTGTTTTGCAGTATTTGTCATAAGCCTCTTTTACGTCAGCGAGCTTGGCTTCAAGCTTATTTCTATCACACTTTTCCTCAATTTCTTTTCGGCGCATGAGATATGTTATCAGTTCCATTGGCTTTGAATACCAGTTGCCAACAACATATCTGACCTTTGCGCTTATTGACGGGCTTTTATTGTCGAGGAAATTCTGTAAGCAGACGTATTGATTATGTGACCAGCATTCAAAAGATTTGATTTCCGTTTTCTCATACCATGATGTGTCGATATATATGCAGGTTTCAATACTTGTTGGTATCTGAACCACAAAACCGTATAAATGAAACTGCACGGCATTGCAGCCAACAACAATATTCTCAGCATCCGGGAATATGGATTTAGTTAGTGCACTCATGACGGCTTTCGATGTACGCAGTGGTGTCAGTGTGATCTTGTGCCAAGTCTTTTCATTTACGGGTTTTGCAGTGTTTAAACTTCGTACCAGTGTCAGTAGTTCCATTTTTTCATTAATAGCATCCTTAAGCATTTCCTCTGCTTCGTTAAGTTCTTTCTGAATATTTGTCATGAATTTTTCTCCTATACCTACTCAACCAGCTTTTTGTATCTGTCGGAATATTTAAGCGGAAGAGTAATGCTTAATCCAGTGGTTTCATCGCGTATCAGATTGCGTATCAGAATATAATCTATATTTTTATAGTATATTTTTGTTGTGCCTTTTATATTGAATGATATTGTATGCGGTATTTTTGAGGAATCGACATACAAAAAATCAATATGGTCCTTATTGACTTTAAGTTTTGAAGGAGACTTGGTATCTATATCGGTAATTTCTGATATTATCCAAAATTCTTTCTCTAATACCAGAATGTTGATAATATCTGAAGTACTCATACCCACGTCCGTATATTTGGCAACACCGTAGGTATATCCATAAATACTGAGAGACGTACTGTAGTCAGTAGTACTTCGAGCTATGAACACAAGGCTTATGGCTAAAATTAATAATGACCACCATGAATGAGTATAAAATAAAGCTCTAATACCAGGGACGAATAATATAATTCCAAGGATACCATCAATCTTATTGACCTTTTTCCTTTTCGTTGCATATTCTTTCAGTTTGCCATACTCATCCTGAGTAAGTCTGATATATTCTTCTTTGGATTTATCCAAGTCCTTGAAATCAAAGACTATTTTCTGTCCGTCTTTGTCAATGATTTCCTTATGAAATTCATTTGGAATGTTGCTTATATCCATTTTTCTCCTTTCTTACGGCCATCTCTGATGTGCCAGTTTGTATATATGTCTTTCGTGTATGCCCGCCACGTCTACTATAATCGTAAGCACAACAAGCAGCATAATAATTATTATCCACTTAATCATTTCCGCAAGCGGTACAGCGATTAATAGCGCGCGTCTGTCTACAATCAATCTGTGCATTCTGCCGGGTTTTGGTGCAAAGAATATCTGTTTGCAGGTTTTTCGGCAGACAAGCTCATTTACTTCATATTTATAAGTAACAGTGTATGTAAACGGTCCCGTTTTTTCAGTAGAAATGCATTCTGCATTAATAATTACTGCCTGTCTTTTGATGCTGTTTTGTCTAAGATTAAATACTGCAAACAGAATAAGCACAAGCAGGAGAGCAGTGGCAGCAATTAATGCTGACAGGTGTATCATTGGTTATTTTCCTTTCTTCTTTTTATAATTAATTACTCTTTCTATACGGCTCATACAGGTAAAAAATGTAGTATTTTTCTTCCGCATTGAAATTTCCTACAATTTTATAATAATCATGATTATGCATATATCTTTTTTCATATGGGATACTTGCTTTCTGCATGATGCCGTCTTTGTCGAAATAATAACATTCAAATGTATCATCGGTTTTGGTCCAGCATTCCATCTGAATACACGATTTCTCATCAGAAACTTCCAACATTTTTTGGACCATATTACAAATTCTCTTAAAATATGCGTTAGGATCGCAAAGTATTTTTATGGCGCCACATGAAAAAAGCAATGCCAATATGAAAAATACAATGGTAAGAACTGTTTCATCAAAATATATTGCACATATCATGCCGATTACGGATATGTAAACCATTGCGCATGATACATAGCACAGTCTTTTAACCTTACGAATTTTATCGTCTGCAGTTTTAGCTATATTCTTTAATCTTTCATAGTAATTAAGTTCAATCATCAGTTTCATCAAATAGCCTCCTTAATTACTTTTTCTGTACGGTTCATATAGGTAGAAAATATAGTTATCCCCATTTTCATTGAGTTTTCCCGCAATCTTATAGTAATCGTATTTGTGTATATACCTTTTCTCATACGGAATAATCATTCTCTGCATGATGCCATCTTTGTCAAAATATTGAAATTCAAGAGTATTGCTGTATTTAATCCAGCTTTCTATCTGCAAGCAGGACTGTTCATCAGAACTTTTCTGCATTTCTTGAATTTTATTATAAATGTTAACTAAATGCGCACCATTGTCAGTAAGAATATTTACAAAACAGTAAAGAAAAATCAAGGTTAGTATTGAAAATATAATAATAAGATTTGCTTTTTGACATATTGCATTTATCATAAGGGCTAATGATGCAAAAAATAGCAGACCTGTTACACAAAGCAGTATGTTTTTAATTTTGCGGCGCTTATCATCCATTGGTGTTTCGACTATATTCTTTAATTTTTCGTAATCATTAATTTCAATTAGTAGTTTCATTCTTTTCTCCTTGATTATTCTTTTTATTATCTGGCTGTTAATACCATTTTACGGGCTTGATCTGCCAGCTGCATATAATCTCATGCTTTTTGTTATATGTCTGTGTGAATTTCATTTCAATTTCGCTGACATTCAACCAAAGGGGCAACTCTGCCTGTGCCTGTGCTATGATCATTGCGTCTATTACTTTTGAGCCATTTAAAATATTAATCCATATGCTGCCAGACTCGGAAGCTTTTAACTCATATTCCCTGTTCTGAAGAATTATATCCATAACTTTAACCATTTTTGAATGTTCTTCAAAAAGAATTTCATACATGTTCACTTTACGCTCAAGAAATAGATCTATACTCCAAGAGATTATGAAGACCATAAGCGCTAATCCCATAACATTGATAAGAGACTTTGACGTTTTCGTTTTGAAATAAGTTGTTGTTAATATCATAGGTATGATAAAAAAAAGCGCAGAAATGAGACAAATGTAATCTGCTACGTTTAATATTTCTTCGTATTTTTCGTGCTTTCCCTCGTAATATTGTCTTGCATTATCTGCTGTATTCCTGTCTGTTTCTGTGAATATTACTTTAAATTCTGGATTACTCATTTAAAGTCCTCCTACGCCGGTATCTCGTATACAACCAGTACGCACTCGCCAACAGCTGTTACCGATAAAACTTTTGCATTATTATTCTTGATTTCTGTGTTAATTTCTGACTCCGCTTCTTGCGCACTGTAGTACATCTTGCTCTTTTGTGTTGTTTCCTTTTCGGACAGCTTTCGGATGAGTGTTTGAACAAGATTATAGCCTAACTGTGTTTCCCAGATATTCATGATGTTTTTCTTCCTTTCTTGATTACTCGAATCATTCTTTTGATCGAACGATTATGAGAATTATCCCCATAATCTGCATGAATACTGCCAACGTGTAGGCAGCCTCTAATGTACTGACAGATTGTCCCACCATATTTGAGTATTCAATGTTTGGAATGACTCCCAGTTTTCCTAATATTACCAGTATTGCACCCACTAATCTACTTTAGTAGACATTTTTCTTATGGATTCGGCTTTGGCATTCTTGCGTTTACGCCCTCTACGCCAAAGAGGGCAGTGCCAATGTCTGTTGACAGATGTACAAGCGTAAACACTGTGATACTGACGCCGATTGCTATTAATATGTATCTGCCATCTTTATTTCCAACACGGAAATGATTTAGTGTAATTCCTGCTGCCATGAGAATGACTCCGGCAATAAGGATGAGTGTTTTAATTGTTAGTGGACTCATTGCTTTTTGACTCCTTTGGTATATCAAGTGTTTTTATCTGCTTATCATTAATAACAATGAGTTTTTCTTCACCGCTGATATTTTTTTGATATTCAAATTCATAATTAATTCCGTTTTCTACGAAATACCCCTCACCCAGTTCGAATTCAAATTCTGTCGCATCGGGATATTCTTTGGCAATGACATTTTTGACAATGGATTTGGCCTGATTGCTGTATTTATCATAAATGCTTTTGCAATAAAATCCTGAAGCGAGCATGGGCATTCCAACTATAAACAGTGCGATGATTATTTTAATTCTTTTTTTTGTATTCTCTGTCCCGCCAACAATAAATATAAGGATTGAGCCAAGAAAAGCTGTGCCTAGAGTGAAAAGTATTGCCGACGCAATATAAGGCATTGTCGCTGCACTAATTAACTGTTCCATTGTTTTCTCCTTTAGCTTTCTGTTATTTTAATTTTTCCTTTGGAATATCAAGCATTTTTACATTCTTGTCTTTAGACTGTTCATCTTTAACAGTTATAATGAGTTTTTCTTCATTGCTGACAGTCTTTTGATATTCAATTTTGTATTCAGTTCCATTATTGGTAAAATATCCCGTATCTAATTCAAATCTAAATTCTGTTGCATCAGGATATTCTTTAGCAATAACATCTTTGACAATGGATTTAGCTTGATTGTTATATCCACTGTAAATGTTTTTGCAGCGAACACCTAAAGCCAGTAAAATTGCTCCAATAACAAACAGCACCATTATTATTTTTGCTTCTTCTTTGATATTTTCATTTTCAACAACAAATATAAGGATGGCTACGCCAATAAAAGCTCCGCCTATACTAATCCTGAATCCTGGAAAGAGCATTTCATTCACTGTTTTAGTTCTAACACTGCGCACTCGCACAACATTTTTATAGCCGATCTGATTTACGTCAGTAGACATTTTTTTTATAAATTCAGCGATCTTGCGGAGTTTGTTAACGGGCACTTTACTGATAGTCTCAACAAACCCATATATATTCTAATCTACACCCGATTTGCATTAGTGGGTATTTTAGTAGACATTTTGCTTACGGCCTCAATTCATCTAACTTTTTTCTCACTTCATCGTCTACATATCTACTTCAGTAGACGTTTTTCCTACAGTTTTAACATTCAAAACTGGGTGATACTCCATTGCATCTACCTTAGTAGGCATTCCCCTAACAGTTTCAACGTAGAAATGAGTATATATATCTATCTTAGCAGACATTTCCTTTGCAGTCTTAACAAACTGTGAAAATTTTAAAGATATAGCTATCTACTCCTAGTAGACATTTTCTTTGAGATATTTCCTTTGTGTCATAACTGATTACGCTGAAATAGCTCCGAACAATCTACCCTAGTAGACATTTCTTTACAATCTTAACATCTATCCTCCCCCTAGTAGACATTCTCCTTGCAGTTTTAACTAATTTATAGTACATTCTCACAATCAATATCTACTCTTAGTAGACATTCCATTTGTAACCTTAACTTTTACACAGATTCCTGAAAGCATTATATCTACCTCAGGAGACATTTCCTTGCAGTCTTAACCAGAATCCATATTTATATATATCTACTCTTAGTAGACATTCTCCTTGCAGTCTTAACTTTTGCTTTGATGAAATATTTCTATAATCTACTCCTAGTAGACATTTCCCTTGTAGCCTTAACGCTTTGTAAACGTAATTATTGAATTAAATCTACCTTAGTAGACATTTCGCTTACAACCTTAACTCCTTGGAAACCCCTGCTACTTTTGTATCTACACCAGTAGACATTTTATTCACGGATTTAACCGCTTTCTTCACATCTCCAGGGACTGCATCTGTCTAAGTAGACAATTCTATTATAGCTTCAACGCGCAAAGAACCATTCGTCTGCAACTCATCTACACCAGTAGACATTCTGCTTACAGTTTCAATAAGCCAATTAACTTTCTTGATATCGTCAATCTACCTTAGTAGACATTCCGCTTACAGTTTCAAACAGTCTTTCAATATCTGAGCCTAGTGCTAAATCTACCTCAGTAGACATTTTTATTACAGTTTCAACCAAAAAAAATCATACTCTTTGATCTACCTTAGTAGACATTTTTTTACAGTTTCAACTAAGATATATGCCAGTTAATATGGAAATCTACCTTAGTAGACATTTTCATTACAGTTTCAACAAGAATACGAGAGATGATTTTTCTGGATCTACCTTAGTAGACATTTTCTTTACAGTTTCAACCGCACTTGCACTATATAAACTATCAGAATCTACCTTTGTAGACATTCCGCTTACAGTTTCAACCTGAAACTCTTACAAGTCCCATTAATATCTACCCTAGTAGACATTCCGCTTACGGTTTCAACTTGTGCCAAGATAAAGATGGATTCTAATCTACCCTAGTAGACATTCCGTTTACAGTTTTAACACACGGCGTCAATGTTGATGTTGTCAAATCTACCCTAGTAGACATTCCGCTTACAGTTTCAACTCGACAAAGAAACCCCTGTGACTTTTGTATCTACCTTAGTAGACATTCCGCTTACAGTTTCAACGGTATACAGAAGTGATACACCTTCATATCTACATCAGTAGACATTTTCTTTACAGTTTCAACAAGCCGACGCAGAACATATCTGACTAATCTACACCAGTAGACATTTCGCTCGCAGTTTCAACCGTTCAGCTTCAGACTCTGAATCTGTTGATCTACCCCAGTAGACATTCCGCTTACAGTTTCAACCGTAATTGATATGTGTGTTAACGCATGATCTACCCTAGTAGACATTCCGCTTACAGTTTCAACATTATTACTGTGATTTTGATATGGAAATCTACCCTAGTAGACATTCCGCTTACAGTTTCAACTGTGATGACGTTTGAACACATATGCCTATCTACCCTAGTAGACATTCCGCTTACAGTTTCAACCCTAACATTGTGCACCTGCACAATATTTCACTGTTTAACTGTAAGCTTTTTATACATTATGTTTAAAATTATCACTTTATGCTGTTGAACTGTAAGCATTTATTTTCATTAAAACTGCGGTCTGCACTAACTGTCTGTTTACTGTCTGCTTTGTCTTTCCTGCATAAAATTGAACCAGTCTTCATTGCTAAGTCTGTTGAACTTGAACTTTTCACCCTCGGCCCAGTTGTTCTTCACCTGAAGTACATTGTATAAGCCTTTCATGGCAATTCCATATGCATCGTTAGCATCTGCTTCGATAGGAAGCGATTTGTCAGCAGCGTCCGTGTCAAAGAACTTTCCTGATGCGTTTAATATTGGAGACACAAACTTGTCATATTCTCTGTTTTTCGACTCGCATAAGCTGTTTCTCATCTGTACTGTGAGTTTGAACATCTCAAATATGTGAGAGGAGAGTGCATAGTCAATAATTTCCTGTTTGATGTCATGACCATCTGTCCAGTTTATGTCTGTGGCAGCAAGAGTTTTCTTAATTTCCTCTGTTATGTCGATAATGACTTCACTAACGAACTTTCTGTTGAGGAATGTCTTTTTAACTCTTGTGCCGTAAGTATATGCACACCATTTTGTTTTTGCACAGGTCTCGTATGTCTCAAAATTATCGTAATCAAACTCAAATGCAAACAAATCTTTCTCGGCATCATATCTGATGCAGTCAAATCTGCCAATGAAATCCGTCTTGACTTTTTCAGACGATATGTCTCTGAACTTGAATAAGGATACAAATCCTGTTGTCGGATCAACCCTTGATGTATATGCGGCTGGCACATAGAGAATGCATCCACACTGGCTTCCGACATTTTTAAGGCTTTCCGGAATGTATGTAAGCTGATAACCATTGGCAATTCCGCCTGCTTCCAGAGGCTTTCTGTCCTTGAATGTCAGATAGTTGAGAGTCTTAATGAGGCTTGTCTCAAACTGCTGGTAAACCCCGCGCTCAATCTTTGAACGCTTTTCCTTAAACCTGCTGTTTAAGTCTTCCATGACAACAATACCATTGTATTTTATTACAAGCTCGGCAACTTCATGAACTGCCTGTGACAAATAGCCTTTCTTTAAGTCAGCTATTTTTACACCCTGTTTCCAGTTCTGCCTTGCCAGTTTTCTCATGATTTCAACCTGCTTGAGCTTTGCCTGATAGTCCACATTGTTAATGATGTTAAGGGATTTCTGCTCAACAATGTTTCCGTCAGTATCAATTACTGATACATACAGCAAATTTCTCTCCCCACGGTCAATTCCAATGATGTAAGTGTCCTTTGTCTGAGCAATATACTTAAGAGCCATTTCGTTTACATTTACACGTCTGTTTTCCGCCTTGTAGTTTAGTGACACCGGCATGTTGATAAAGAACTCATCCTCTGTATATCTGTGGTCTTTTATAATGTCATAAGGGGCAGTGCGGTGGTCTACAATATCCTTGTACTTAAGCGCCTCTGCTGAAAGAGGTGTTCCTGAATTGTTGTAGTAGCCGTAAAGCTCCATGTAAACATCATCAGGCACGCATTTTCTGACAGTAATAATGTTTCCATTTTCATCCATTTCCTGTGCGTTGTAGGTCTTGCTGACAAGAACAGAACCTTTCTTGTGAACGACAGGAGTTTTTATGCTCTTTGGCCTGAAGAATGCTTCTGTGCCGCCGCATAACTTGATAACAGGATCTGCAACATTTTCATCACTGAATAAACTGCGTAGAATAGCAGTGTGCTTACTTGGTTTTCCGAAGCTCTTTTCTGAAAAGTCTTTATTGTATATCTGAAACAGATACAGCTGGCCATTTTCCTGCAGACTGTCAATATCATCACTTCCAATGTATGTCCAGTTCATGTAATATCCCTGTTCGGCAACTTCCTTGTAGAACTCACCAATGTCATTGTAACTTTCGGTATCTGAGAACTTAAAATTAAAGCAGTCCCAGTCAGTATACAGTGCGAGACAGTGCTTAAAGTAATCAATCAGTTTGTGACAGTAGTCTATGTCAAAGTTTTTTGACGTCTTAAGATGTCTGCCTTTCTTGTAATCAGAAAGCAGCTCATCTGTCAGTCCGTAAACCGGTACAGCCTTGCTTGAGCTTATAAACATGTGAGGCAGCATCTTGTTAGGTCCGGTTAAAAGAGAGTAGACCATTTTCTTGTAATCACCGTCCTGTATCGTATCATGTCCTTTGATAATACTTTTTGCAGGTTTGTTTTTGGCATTGAACACTCCAAGATAAAATTTGTCATCTTTTGCAAGAAGAATGGCATTGTTGGTGAATTCCTTGCTTTCACTCCAACCTGATGCAAATGAAGACGTGCCAAAATACAATCCGAACTTGTCTGTGTTGTACGGTTTCTTGGTTACGTAATTTCTTGTACGGTTGTATAAGGATACAATAGAATGGATCTCATCGTTTATATCCTCAAGTTCTGTGTAAAAATCCGTATCCTTGTCAACAGGCTCATCTGTCTTGAACTTTGCACACCAGCGAAAGATGTCCATAAACGGTTCAATTGCTTCCTTAAGAACAGCGATTTCAGTCTCATTTTCTGCGAGCGGAATGCCGGAATTCATAGTTAACGGATTTGCTTTGTAATCAGCGACAATATCTGAAATGCTTCTTATAAGCGACCTTGTGCTTACAGCTTTGTCCGGGCATAAGTTATACTTATCAACAAGCCTGTCAATTTCACCAAGGCTTATTAATTCAGTGTTTTTAGTCATGGATGCAGCCTTTTTCTCCTTGGTCTTGCCTTTGCCCGGGAGAGTGTCGATGTAGCTCATGGTAAGAGCAGTATTGATTACACTGAAATCCCTGTACAGCATCTGGGATATATTTGCAAAGTGCTTCTTTGAAATGTATATTTTATCAAGGTCATAGCTATCAGCATTCTCGCCGAGCATCTGCAGTCTTTCAATAACAGACTTGGTTCTGACATTGTTAAGAAAATCATTGACGGCAGCATATACATCCTTATCACAATTGAACTTTGCAGGTACATCATATAAAGACTCCTCGATACAGAGTATCTGCTTGTGAAGACGTCTTAACTTGTACGGGCTTAACTTCTCCTTTGTCGCCTGACAGTAGAGGTTCATGAATTTATTGATCTCACTTACGACATAGTTATAGGAAGAAATATCATTCTGCGATACAAAATGATTGAAGTTATATGAAAAGATATTCTTAATATCAGCTCCACCAGCAGCTTCCTCAATCTTCTCAATCATTTCCGACTTGTCAGCAAACTTGTCAGCAATGTTTCTGTATATGCGGATGTTGTCAAAATGAATTTTTGCATTGTCATCAACAATTCTGTAGCATGCAGATGATGAAATCTTTTCCTTTGAAAAGCAGTTCTCCCTGTTCGTAAAGAATGCTGAAAATGATGTCATAAAGCCGTTGAACATCTTGACAACCTGCATTTTCTCCTCTTTTTCCTCAGCAGAGTAGGCTCCGTTGCGCAGGATAAACTCCGGCAGGACGGAGACAGTGATTTCTGCCTTGAACATCTTTTTGTATCTGTCATCACCCTCAAAAATGTCATGGATGGCTTTTCTCATATCATCCTGTGCTTTTTCAAGAGCTTCCTTATTATCCTTTGTCTCCAGATACTTTTTCATTTCTATAAAGAGCGGCTTAAAGTCAAGTTTATGAACTTTTACAAGGTTCTCATTTAAGAAGCTTCTATAAAAGTCGTTTAAGATATTCTTGAGCTCCTGACTCATCATGTTTCTTTCCTGATCAGCTTCAATGACGCCGTGTTCTTTTATATATTTTGCCGTGATTTCTGTTGGAATTAGTCTGTTGCACAATGTTTTTGTGACAGATGAAAGATTTGTGAAATCACTGAAATTAATTGTTCCCATGTTCATTTTCTCCTTTATCATTCATGCTGTATATATAATATTTACAAACGTAGTTTTGTCCAAAAGAAAATGAAATTTTATTACCGGTCATTTTTCAAAACTCATATTCATAATAAGCGTAGAACACCCCATCCATAGGAGCTACCGCACTGCATGGGTGGGGATGAATACACCGTAACTTAACGAAAGGAGCAAAATCAAGATGGCATACTTAACAACATCCTGCATAATAAAGCCTGATAATGATATCTATGACTATTTTGACCAGTTATCACGCAGATCAAAACTGCTGTATAACGCTGCTCTTTTTCGTATAAGAAACATCTTTACAGGATATGACAAAGAGCACAGAACTGAAAATGAGAAAACTGTGTTCGATGAGGTAAATCTGTTATATCAAAAAGATCCGTCTGTAAAAGTAAGACGTGTTATCAGTTATTATCATCTTGAAAAGATGTTAAGAGTAACTGATAATCCGGATTATCGTCATGGAGGACTTCCTGCGCATGTGGCTCAGCACGTTGTGAAACAGGCTGTAGCAAATTTTAATAACTGGCTCGCTGCATTAAAAGACTTTAAAAAGCACCCTGAAAATTATACAGGTAAACCCTGTATGCCACATTACAAGAAGAGCGAGCTTACAACATTTGAAACAACTAATCAGGAAGCTGTGCTGTATAGTAATGGTTACAAAACTGAACTTAAGATGCCTCTTACAAAGAAGAGGATTTCTTTCTCAAATCTTCCAAATGACGGCATTTTAAAAACTGTAAAAGTAAAGCCTTTTTATGGCATGTTTAAGTTACTGCTTACCTTTGAAGTACCTGAAAACAACATATCCCACAAGGACATGCCTAACATATGTTCCATTGATTTCGGAGTTGACAACTTTGCAGCTATCGTATGTAATGACGGCTCAGCCGCTATATACAAAGGCAATGCTGTTTTATCAGAATGTCAATGGTTCCACAAGCAGAAGGCTAAGTATGTAAGCATACTGACAACAGGTAAGGAGTATTCACGATACGCTCCAACAAAAGCTCTTAAAAGACTGTCGTATCACCACAGCAATTTCATTAACGACCAGTGTCATAAGATAAGCCGCAATATTGTAAATTACTGTATAAGTCACAATGCCGGAACACTGGTATTAGGTGTTAACAAATTCTGGAAGCAGGATTCCTCAATGGGAAAACGCAGTAATCAGAATTTTGTATCAATGCCTATTACTATTTTGCGTAAGATGATTACATATAAGGCAGAGAGAGCTGGTATTAAAGTCATTGAACAAGAAGAAAGCTATACATCTAAGGCTGATATAGTAGCGCAGGACTATATTCCTGTTTACGGTAAGGATGACCATAATGCTTGCTTTTCTGGCAGTCGTATTAAACGTGGTTTATACAAATGCAGCAACAAGCTTATAATCAATGCAGACTGTAATGGAGCTGCAAACATAATGAGAAAAGCGATTCCGGATGCATGGAAAAGTATAACTGATTTTGCATTTCTGACAGATCCGACTGTTTACGGATATAAGAAAGTAAACTCATAAAAGTATTCCGGTAAAACGGATAGGGGCGAGATGAACCCGCCTGAGTTTGTTAACAAAAAGAAAAGCGGACAAATTGACACTAATCTTTTTATAAGCTGCTCAAAAACATAAGAAACCACTTCCATAGGAGCTACTGCACCACATGGGAGTGGAGGTTCATTGCTGGCTTTTTGCAGACTCTATATTTATTTGCAAAACAAAATGATAAGGATAATTAATAATGAGATATATAAAAATAAAAGACTTACAGCCGGGTATGATACTTGCACAGCCACTTTTAAATAAGAGAGGAGATGTATTTCTTGCAAGAAATGTTTCGGTGAACAGATTTATGGTACGGCGTATTAAGGAGGAACAGTACAAGGGAGTATATGTTTATGATAAACTGTCAAAAGGCATAAATCCTAAAAATCAGCTTCCTGCGGATGTACAGCTTAAGACGATGTGCGCGCTCAAAGATATGGACATTGACAGGTGTGCATATTTGTCGGGAGAAATACTTGCTTTGCTGAAGCATGCTGACAATATATCAATGAATATAAACTCTCTTGCGGCATATGACAGTTCCACATACATGCACAGCTTAAATGTGGCCATGTATGCAGGAACATTCGGTCTGTTATATGGAATGGAATATGAGAGAGTAAGAAAGCTGATTGCAGCAGCTCTTTTACATGATATTGGTAAGACGAAGATACCGGAAGATATTTTAAATAAGCCCGGGCGCCTGTCAGAAGAAGAATTTGCTAAAATAAAGAAACATCCGCAGTATGGATATGATATGCTGAAAGATATGGTAAGCATTTCACCGCTTGTAAGGGTGCCAATTCTTGAACACCATGAAAACTATGATGGCAGCGGCTATCCGAGAGGACTTACTGACAAAGAGACGCATATTTTCTCAAAAATCATACACATATGTGATGTATACGATGCGATGCTAAGCAGACGCTGCTATAAGGATGCTATAAATCCGGGAGAAGTCATTGATTTCATAACTGCTAACAGAAATATTATGTTTAATGGTGATCTTGTTGATTTCTTTATGAAAAGCATAACACCATATCCAGAAGGTATACTCGTTAAATTGTCTGATGGCAGGACAGCAGTAGTGGCTTCGCAGAATAAAGGCTTCCCGCAGAGCCCGATTGTCAGAGACATGAGAGGAAATGTAGTGGACTTGATACATGAAAATAATGTAAAAATTATGCATATAGAAGTATAGGGAGGAATTATGATAGGAAAAATATTTTATATTGTTTTATTATATCTACAATAGTTTCGTTAATTTTGTTTTGATTTTGCACATATAATCATGGAGATATAATACATATATGAAATTAATTGCATTAATATATTCAAGCAGTAATATAATTGACAGTCTCAATATTAAGTCATTTTTTGAATTGGCTGGTGTTTGCATTTATATGATAAATACTGACATAAAAATAGACAATAGCAATAAAAATAGAGTTTTAGTTTTGTCAGATGCTATCGTCTGTACTGTAGACAGGGCTTATGGTGCAGTCTGCAAATTGTATGATAAATGCATTTTGTATAGTTCTTTGCCTGATTTACTGAATCAGTTCTTAAAAGATTCCATTGTGAATAAATCAGAGTATAATGACTTAATGGCTTTATGTGATATTTATAATGGACACGAGGAACAATATGTAAGAACTGTATTGTTTGGCAGAGACTATTTCAGACATCGAAGCCATACTTATATGGAAGAAATATATAAGGATTATATTGATATAAGCACTGATATTTTGGACTTGCTTAGAAATAAAAACGTTCCTTTGTGGGGCAGTGATGGCTATCTACACTGTAAGTATGCTGTGGCTGATATTTTTTATGAGATGAATTTATTCTGTAAAAAGAATGGCATTAATTACTATATGGACAATGACAGCATCATAAATATTTGCAGTCACAATGAAGAATATCTTGGAAACAGTTTTATAATGTTAAAAGCCAGAGTTTATGATAATTTGGTTGAAAAACCTGAAACAGCTTTCCAATTATACAATGAATGCTGTAATGATGATTGTAATTCAAAAGTGTTTCTATATAAAGCTGAAATGATGGATAAGGTAAATAATACAAACAGGGCAAAGAATTATTACAATAAGAGTTTGTCAATTGACTCACAATGTTACAAGGCATGGTCAAAGCTGGGTTGTAATTATTTAAAATGCAAATCATATGCCAATGCTTATGCCTGTTACTATAATGTTATCCTTAATCTGCAAAATAAAATGGCAGCTGGCAATTTAACAATTGTAGATTATGATTACATGTATAATGCTTATATTAATATGATACAAATTGATATTATTTTAAACAACCATGTCAGAGCATTGGAATTATGCAAACGTGCTTTGGAAATGTATAAAAGTATTGAATCTAATCAATTTTATTCAAAGTATAAAGTTGATTATTCTTATGTTAGAGAAGATATGGCCTTTATATTAGATACCGCTGTTCTTAAAAAATATGGAATAGAACTATCAAGCGGATATGGGCTGTTTGATTTGTGCAAAGAATTTTCAGAATTATAAAGTTTAAAAAAATACCCACCTAAACAGATGGGTAATATATATTTATTCTTGAAATTCATTTTTTAATACAGTAAGAACAGTATAATCATCAATCTTTACTTCATAATCTCCTTGACTAGTTTTGTGAATATCAAATAATCTGTTATTAATATCATTAGCAAAAATTTTAACATATTTATGACTATTATAAATGGACCATATAGAACATAGTCCAGCTAATGTAATGAATATATAACAAATTATGTTTATTACTATTGATTTGACATCAGCAATTTGTATCATTAAATATAATAAAACATCATAGCTTAATAATGTTATATGTCTTATAATTTCTTCTTGTTTATCTTGTTTTACTTTTTCATATGCTAATTTATAAATCTTGGTTTTCTGTGTGTTTGTCATATTTTTTTTCATCCTTTCATTTGCTGCACAAAAAGGATACGAAAAATCGTATCCTTATTTTTTATTGTTGCTTAAAAAATTTACATTTTCTGCATTTCTTAAGCGATATAAGACATTTTGCCTCAGGATCATATGTATTTCTTCCGCAGCATGTGTTATTGTTTTCAAACCGGTTATATCTAAAACAGCTTGGTTTTTCAAGTTCCCAGAACTTATCTCGTTCCACACTTGCTTCGTCACAAATACTGAGATACTCTTTCTTGGACAGCAGTATGACAATTTTAAATGTCATTTTCTGAAATGGATCATTGATTTTGAATGACATTGGATCAAGTCTGTTGAGCAGTTCGTTTCCACAATATCTGACTTCTTCTTTCCAGTGCTGTATCTGCTCAGGCAGTTCTTCCTTTTTGCAGCCGCAGATAAATGCAAGCTCGTCAACATTCTTTGGTTCTATTACCAGTGCAACAGAAGGTGTTTTTCCTGAAAATGCACATTTCATATCTGATTTGTTGCTGTAATTATTGTAACCAAATTTGTAATCGGCTCCTGTGTTGCCGTTGTACCATATTGAAAAAGTACGTTTGCGGGCGCGGTCGGATAATTCTCCTTTAACGAAAGATTTGCATATCTCGCGGATTCTTGGAATGATTTTATTCCCAATTGCAAGACTAACGGACTGTCTATGCTGCTCGTAATCATCTTCAGCAAGCTTTTGTATCTGTGCAGCGTAGTTGTATCTTGCCATCCATTTCTGGTCGGCTTCAATCTCTTCCTTGGTTCCACAGGCAGCAGATAAATCAAATGCTTTTACTGGATGAATGACGTCGCTGCTTAAAAATCCATCATTATAAGTGTATTTCTTATCAATAAGAGCATATTCATCAGTATCAGCTATGACATTTAGCAGGTCTTTATCTACACGGTCTTTGTATCTGTCTACAATATAGTCAAGTACTGTATATTCATTCTCACAACCACAGTCTGCAGTATCATCTATTGAATCAATATCATGAAGCTTCATTGCTGGCAGAACACTGCGGATAGCAAGAGAATATTCTGATGCTTCAATTTTGTTCGTCTGTATCATTGAACCGGTGTATGAGAGTTCGTACTGCGGTACTTTTTTATAAAACTTATCCTTGATCATAGAAATCATAAGAACTGCCCAGAATGCTTCATGCTTTTCCATGTCCTCAAATGTGCCGATTTTAATTCTTGGACTTTCCATGATTTCAAGGGCATTTTTATCATCTGTTTCTTTTGTACCATATCGTCCGCTTCCCCATAAGTCGGATGTATCTATGTTTGTAACCGAATCGTATGGAAACATGTTGTCTTCAATTCTTCTCGACATATCACGGCCCGGACAACGACTGTGTCTGTAACTGCTCATAAGCGGATGTCCGTATTTTGGCTTGTCTGTAAGCAGATACAGGTTCCTGCCATTTTTGATAATAAAAGCAAAATAGCTGTCAGTAAGGTTTCCCTCATTACGGATGTAGCCAAGAGATACTCCGTCAAGTACATTGTCAGCAGCGCAGTAGAGCATGGCATCAAGATCACGGTACATATAAATATCTTTTGACATCTTGAATCCGTTTTCAGATGGAGTACCGCTTGAAAACTGTAATATGCTTAATTTCCCGTTCATGCAGCGTTCTGCAGATGTCCGGACTTCGATAATATCGGAAAGAGACAGTTCTTCTGCTGACATGCCATAAAAGTTCATTGCTTTTTCAGCATCAGACCTTATCATGTTAGCCGAATCACTTTCAGCAAGAGCATCCTGTAAGAGTCTTGCATCAGCAAGAAAATTCTCTATCTCAGGATTTGCAAGCATTTCTTTTACGGAAAAATTCTTGTCTGCTATGAACTTCTCGAAATACTCAGACAGATAAGCGTCCGCAAAAACGCCTGTTGCATCATATTTGAGGGCTTCCTTGATTTTGTCGTTCATCCGTTTGATGTCAAAGTCACTCAGTCTGCCGGACATATTAATGGTATAGCTTTTCTGTTCTTCTGTAGGGTTTACGTTTGTGAGTTTTACCCATATGTTGAGTTTATCCTGAATTTTCATAGCGCTTTCCTTTTTTCTCTGCAAGTTTCTTTTATATATAATATTTCTTTTTCTGTCTTTGTCCAAACGATATGAACTTTTTTTACATTATAAGTATGATAGATTTGCTGTCACATCTACTTCAGTAGACATTAATAATTAATATGATAGTTTAATCTTTTATCTGCTTCTTCTTTATTTTTTCATTTCTTTTAATTTTGTTTCCGCCTCTTCTTTTGATAAAAATATGGTATCGCCAATTGCTGTCAGTGGTGTTTCGTTCCGAGTTTTCCGCTCGTCCTTTGTTACTGTTGATATTGTAACTTCTCCATACATTCCGACGCTGTATTTTGTGCATATGGCTTCTCTTATATGGTACACGGGTTTTCCCTGACTGATGATGTTTGTTAACATAATAATCCATACAGTTTTGCCAAGCAGAGCAGTTGTTTCGCATGCTGATTTGCCGAGAGCATTCTTACCCTTGGTCCACTCGCACATTCTCTGCTTTTCGAGCGCATTCTTGATGAGCAGAAGACTGTCAGCATAATCAGTGTTGACAGGTGCGTTTTTAAGTTTTTCTGATACTGCTTCCAGTGTTTTCTCAATCGTCATAATATTTTCCTCTTTTCCAGTCGTTAATGCCCCTAATGAGCACAATGATTCCTGCAATGCCAATAAGTGTATAACTTGTATATTCCATGTAAAGAACGTTCCCCTCAGAGACAAAGCACACAATACCTAATGCTGCTGGCGAGACAATAAGTGTCATTACAGCGAGAATAATTGTTGAAGGTCTTCTTATATCCATACTATCAGTTCTCCTTTCCTATGTTAGTTTGTATGCAGATTTTTTCTGTTCTTTCTCTAAATTCTTTCGGCAAATGTAAAATTATCTTATAAAAGAAAATGTCTTTTCTAGTATCAACGTCTAGTGCATCAGAAATAGTAATCCATTCTGTATTGTGATACTGAATGTCCACTCTGCATTCAGGGATCAAAATATCGTTAATTATTACTTTGATACGAGGTCCTGTAAAATCATCATCAACAATATCATTAAACTCAATCTTCACAGGTATTTTGTCATCAGGAATGTCTGATCCCCATAAAAGTGCAATTTTGTCAGCAATTTCTTTGGATGATTTATCAATAGTTTTAAATAATCTCTTAAATTTTTTGAACTGATAAATATCAAGTAAAAACAAAATTGTAAAAATAGAAATGAGGATTATGCAAAAACGCTTAGATAGCAGCAAATAGGCAATACTCATTACTATAATTGTAATAATGGACAATATAATTGTAGTAATAATCAGTGGTTTTAATTTTGTTTTTCTGATTTTTTCATTTATGAATTCAAGCATTTTGATATGCTCGAATTCGCTGAAACGAAATTGTGTCTCAAGTGGCTCATTATTTAATTTTTCTGTAGCCAACTTCTTAATTTCAATGTTGTTTTGCATAAGCATATTCCTTTTCTATATCCTCAATGTTAAATCCGGCATTTTCCATTCCGGATCACCGATTTTGTTGTATACATCCGCCAGTTTGTTTCTGCAAGCAGTTATAAGTTCAAGCAGTTTAATATCGTCAGCAGCAAGCGTATCTGTATCTGACTGATTAATGGTTTCCGATATATCATCAACGAACTGTCTTATGATTATTCTGCATTTTGTCATCAATTCATCGCCGTTTTCTTTTTCGTTTTCTTTTTTCTGATATACACAGTCTAATCCGCTGAGCCATTCCGCAGTTACACCCAGTTTCTTGGCTATTCTTATGATTTCGTCGAGAGACGGCAGTATTTCACCTTTTAGATAGATTGGCGAAATATTGATGTCGAATACTGTTAATTCTGCATCATCTAGCGCCTGTGCCAGTCTCATTGCGAATATCTGTGCGCGCTCTGATTGTGTTAACATGATTGTTTCCTCCTTGCATTTTTATATCGAGACACCGCAGAAGAGCAGTGCCTTAATATAATTATTGTACAACTTTGTAATATGTAACATCGTCAGCATCATCAGCATTAATCACTTTCAGTGTGTCGCCCTTCCACTGAAAACTGTACTGCACATTATCACAGCTGAATGTTCCGGACATCTTGATTGTATCGAATCCTGTTATGACGGCATCGTTGTATCTGGACTGGATCTTGTCCTGTATTTTTTGCTGCAAGCTGACTGCAGTGGAAGAGATAGTGGAAGATGAACTGCTGGTGGTGTCTGGCTTCTTATCTGCATCATCTGTTTTATATGACACACAGTCTTTCTTTTTGTCAGTCTTATCTGACGTCTTTTGATTATCCTGTTTTACACCATTAACGAACACTGCGTCTACATTTGAATTTGTGTCAGTAAATACTGTCAAAGTCTTTGTTTCCTCATCATAATCGAAAGTGTATTTTGATCCATCCGACACAAAACTTTTATTAGTATCATCATTATGAAAATTAACTACATCATTATAATTGGCATTAACAGTTGTTTTGATTGCGATATTTACTTTTTCTTTTTTTTTCAGTTTCATGGCCGAAGCTTCCAAATAATCCTGCGAGTAATCCTGTAAAGAATATTCCTTCTATGATTACTATGGGCACCCAGTCGTGGTCTTCGCAAGTGTCTATTTGTCTGAATCCGGCTACGCTAATAATGACTAAAACTAATGCTACAACTATTCCTATAAATATTCCTGTTGTTGTTGTCATTGATTTTCTCCTTTTTGTCTATTTATTGTCTTTTTTCACTCCGTCAACGAATACTGCATCTATTTTTGAGCCAGTGAACACTATTAGAGTCTTAGTTTTTTTGTCATAATCAAATGTGTACCTTGAATCACCGGAAGCAAAAGTCTTATTATCATCTTCGTTATGATAATTAAGAACGTCGTCATAGTTAGCAGTAATTGTGTTCTTAATTGATTTTTTTATACGCATATTAGTATCATCAATTATTCCTGAACCAACTGATATGGAAATAATGATTAATCCAGATATAATTGTTTGCGGAATCCAATGGTCGATCCAACGGTCAGAGGTACTATTATAATAAGCTTTATAGCACCCTACTCCGACAAAAAATGTTAAAATTATTCCAAATATAATATCTATTACTACATAATTTAATCCCATCTTATTTTTCTCCTTTTTGCTTCACTCCATCGACGAATACCGCGTCTACGCCTGAGCCTTTGAGTACTACCAGCGTTTTAGTGCCTTCATTATATTCAAATGTGTACTTTGAATTACTGGAAATGAAAGTTTTATTGTTTTCATCGTTGTGGTAATTAATTATATTATCATAATTGGCAGTAATTGTGTTCTCAATTGATTTTTCTACTTTAGTGTCGTTGTAATCAACTATTCCTACGCGGGCTACTAATGAAATAACGATAACCCCAGCAATGATTGTCTGTGGAATCCAATGGACAATGGTCATGTCGTCGTACATAGTGTAAAAAATCCGGCCCAAAAGAACTATGATTATTAATCCTATTATGATGCTGAATATTGTACTGCTACCTATCATTTATTACTTTTCTCCTTTTTGCTTTATTCCGTCAACGAATACTGCGTCTATATTTGAGCCTTTAAGTATTATTAGAGTTTTAGTTCTTTTATCATAATAAAATGTATACTTTGAATCACCCGAAACAAAAGTTTTATTATCTTTATCATTATGATAATTGAGTACATTATCATAATTTGTAGTGATTGTATTTTTAATTGATTTTTTTATACGCATATTAGTGTCATCAATTTTTCCGATACAAGCTAATAAAGGAATAATTATCAATCCAGATATAATTGTCTGAGGAATCCAATGGTTACGCATTAAATTATTATAAGATTTATGCCAAATTGCTCCAATCCAAAATGTTAAAATTAATCCGGATATAATACCAATTATTACAAAACTTAAATTCATCATTTTTTTTGCTCCTTAATCCGGTATTTTAAATCCCAGTTCTTTTGCACGTTCTTTGTATGCCCTTATTGCTTCATAATCTGTATATTCCTCTGCATAAAAAGTGTGAGAGAGGGGGAATGCTACTAAAGAAGCAATATCAGTGATTTCCTTTTTATAATCATCAACCCACTCCTGACTTTCTTTTTTAGCAGCAGTAATTGCTTCTTCTTTTGTTACAAACAGATTGTCTGGTGACTGGTGGGTAGTACCAATAAAACTGTCCTCCGAGTATGACTTTCCTTTGACTTCTATTATGTAGTCTTCGTTGTCTGAGCGTTTTGCTATCTCGCTTACAAATCCACATACAATTCTTTCTGTCCAATGCTCCTTGAACCACACTTTTTGATTGATTTTAATGTCATTAATGTTAATCATTATTGCCTCCTTATAAATATCTGTCGTCGGCATGTTCTAGTACAAAATGTCCAAATAATGCTGCCATGCCATCAATATTCTTGTTGCTCATATCCACAGTGAGCATTTCCAATATTTCATTGTCAAACTCATCCACAAGCTTGTGTTCGATTGCCCACAGCCTCATTTCTTCAAATTTCTTCTCTGCAAATGTTTTTGACATCGTTCTTTCTCCTTATAATCCCTGATAATTTTGCTTACTTCTTCCATTTCTGCATCAGAAAAAGCTATATGTCTTGCTTCAAACACTTCGCAGTCTACAGGTTCGCAGCATGGAAAGTATGTCCGCCCACATTTCAGACATTCAATTTTAAGACAACCCATGTTACCGTTTGCGAAACTCATGCTGTTGTCTGAAAGTACCTTAATGGAACAATAGGGAAACAGGCCGCTTTTTGGCTGAATTACAGTGTAGTAATGGCTCATTCATAATTTTCTCCTTCCATTATTTTGCTAATCCTATGATGTCATAAGTAACATTGCCATTATCCCATTTCGTTGTCCTTAGCAGCGCATCTGTTGTTTCTTCAATCTTATCATGGTACAGCTCATATGATTCTTCGTCTGTCAGATAGTATTGCTCACCATTGTATTCAACGGTAATACGATAAACTGCGGGATGCGGCATATACATGAATGATTTGCCTGTGTACATTGAAGTCATATATGGACCGCGATAATATTGGTCTACGATTTTAACCTGTACAGTTGAATCCTCCGTACTTTCGACTTCTGCCGGTTTTGTGCATCCTATAAGAGAGCATGCCAAAAAGATTGTTAACAGAACGAATACTGCTGTCTTTTTTGTCTTATTCATTGCTTTTCCCTTCCTTTTTCATTGTTTTAACCGCTATTCCCGCTGCACACGCTGCTGACAAAAGACTTAATGCCGGTGCTGCCTGCCCGATTGTTGTAAACAAAAATGGTGTTGCTGCAAAACTTATTATTGAAAATGCAAGCAGTAGAAGTGCTGCATGCCATATATTTACTGACGATTTTCTCATATTGTTATCCTTTCTTATACTGTTTTTGCATACCAGTCCAGTGAGATTCGGTTTTTTGCATCTACATTTTCTTTGACCGTTATGATAACATTACCATCTGCCGGAATATTATTAATGGCTTCAATATGGCGGGCTCTACAGTCAGGCAGATTGTATATTACTGTATTAGGACAGGTTTTACTGACTGAAAGTTCAAGACTGTTTCCATATTTTAATGTTTCCTGCATGTGTTCGAGCATAAATTGATAGTGCAGGGATTTCATAAAGCAATCGTCATGTATTGATTGAAAGATATAGCTTATCAGAAACAAAATTATTGCAGATATAAGACTTATCCCAGCAACGGCAATATAATATAGTGAATTTTTGACCACTGCGCCAGCTATAAAAGCAAACATAGCACTGAGAGCTATCCCGGCTATTATTCTAAAGAAAATAGCTAAGTCAAGGTATCTGTCTGATAATTTTTCGTATTTGCAACGAAGTCTTTCTACCAGCTCTTTGTCTGCTTGTGAAAATATTACTTCAATTTTTCTCATATTAATCCTCTTATATTCTCATGCTTTTCTTATATAATATGTACAAATTTATATTTGTCCAAAAAAAATTAGTATTTTTTCATGAATACTTTTTGTGCGAAATTATTGATATATGATTTTGGGTACTCATTTGAAAATATGTTAGTCTCTTATTACGGAATCCATATTTATAATAAGTGTAGAACACCCTATCCATAGGAGCCGCTGCGTCACATGGGAGTGGAGGTTTATGAAACAGAAATCTAATTTCTGAGCATTGGTTCCAATGTTGTACGAAAAACTCATGAAGAGTGACAGAATTCCAAAACAAGGGGACATCTAAAAGAAACCAAAAGAAAAGGCCATTAGAGCTAGAAAGGATAAATTATGAGTAGCATAGAAGAAGTTCGAAAAATTATGGGATTTGGCGACAATTTTCATATGTGCGATGTCAGTGAAGTAGCAGAAGATCATATTCACTTGGAAAGTTGGGACGAAGACGTTCCAAATACTGATTTTGAAGCAGTTGCAGAACGAATTGCTAACGATGGATATGATATATCAGGATTTAAATTGTTAGAGATACCTCATCCAAAAGTATTTTGTTTTGGAAAACAAGACACGGATGAGTATTTTGACGTTGTGAATTTTTATGGGGATGGTTGGCACATTGCGTATATAAAAGATTCTAATAATGTAATAGCCGAATGTATTGAAGAAGCTATTAATAAAAATGAATGGTGATGATTCTTTAGTAACGCTGATATTAATTGTTGTTAACATATACCTTATTTCGTTTGGACAAATTTCGTATTTGGAATATTATATATAAAAAAGAAAATAAGAAAAAGTAAAGAGACTGGAAAGATTGTGAGGAAAATTCTTAATGAATAGAAGGGTGATAGAGTGTAATAAATGTCAGGAGTGTCTAAACCAAAAAATATTATTAGATTTTCAAAATAATGCAGATATTATGATTATTGGACTGTCAGCTCGAATTAAGAAATATGAAGATGAGATACCTCTTGATAGTAGAACCCGAAGTGGGAAAATTATAGATGCTTTTGAAAATATTGCTCAAAAACATTGCATGTCCGTTTATAGAACTAATTTGGTAAAATGCGCCCCTATTGATTCTGAAAAAAGACTCCGATATCCTAACGATAAAGAAATTAATGCATGTTTTGAAAAACTAACAGATGAAATAAATAATATAGCTCCTAAACTTATTATATTGTTAGGAAATATTGTTAGAGAGTCATTTCAAACTAATTTCAATATCAATATATGCAAACCTAAAGAAAATAGTTTACAAGTCGTGAAATGGAATAATATCAATATAATATCTATTTATCATCCGTCATACATAAAGCGATCAAAAAACAGAGAATTAAGATATTATAGACTATTTGATGAGCTGCTTGATGACATGAATGAAGATTAAGAACTAAGGACGGGAATTCTCGGCTACTTGTAGCCGAGAAGTTCACTTGTCTGTAATTTCATACGGATAAAAATAAAGTCTTGGAGGTAATAATATAACAAAATCTGTAAGCATTGAGAAGCAGAAAATGATCTGATTATTTTTATTACAGAAAATAATTAATGGTATTACTGGTGAATTTATCTATATTGGCACAAGTATGCAGGTATTATATCTGCATACTATTTTTCCGGTACTGCCGACAACAGAATAGCAAACTTTATGGAGGATAAATAAATGTTCAACTCAAAAATGTACAAAAAACACTATCCAGTTAAATCGTCAGCAGATATTGTTAACATGGATATTGCAGATAAGCGAAAAATCGTAAAATGGATTAAATCCATCATTGCTGATATTAATGCATATAATGCGCAGAGTCGCAAACGTGCCGCGACTGCCAGATGCAAGGAATACTGGCGAATTATCTTTTATCCAGATAAGGAATATATTGATAGTGTGTGCCAAAAAATCACAACTGAACCGTTTTCACTGACCGATGAGGACATTAGACTTGTGAATTTTGTACTATATCGGCACAAGTATGCAGGCATTATATCTGCATACTATTTTCCGGTACTAACAACAGAATAGCAAAAAAAATAAGGATACGATTTTCGTATCCTTTTTTTATGCAAGAAAATAACCGCTGTGGTCTTGTAAACCAATTTTTAAAGGCCTCAATTTCGAGCCCCTTACAATTAGAATGGGATAATCTACTTTAGTAGACATTTTTATAAAAATTATTCTTTTCTTATCAGATTTTCAATTATCATCGCAGCACAGTCGACGGAGCTTTCGTCAATAATTTCGCATTCTGCATCAATTATATCAGCAATTCCTTTTGTCAGTTTGTCAATTTCTTCATTGAGTTTTGCGATTTTATTGAGATTTTTGTTAGACCGTCTCTTTGGCACTGCATCTCTTTTAACAAGTATTTCCTTAATTCTATCTGAGTCTATATTGTAATTGCTAACAATTTCAAATTCAATGCTTTCTCCTGTAACAGGCGAAGATGAGATTGGCAGATAGCGTATATATTCTTCAAGCCCGCTGTATTGAAGATTGTCGTCATAATCATAATCGTATATTTCTTCAGCCTCAGTTAGTTCAAGACAGAGCTGTGGCCAGATTTTTCCAGCGTCATCATCATATGCATTGAAGAATACCATCCGGTCGGCCAGCTCGCTCAGTCTATAACTTTTAAGCATATTTCTGAAATCGTCTTCGTTTTCGCCATTGTGCAGGCTGAAAAATGCGTGCTGTCCGCAGGTGTATCTGTCTACTTTAATCATTTATGTCCTCGCTTTCTTCATTGACCTTTATTCATTAATATTATCGTTTAACCTCGTCTCTAAATATTTTGCGAACTCGCCAGATTCAATGCAATCCGGGCATATATTAAACCGGAAGGATGGTACACCATTTACAAGAATCTGTGTATCTTTATATTCCCGTTTGCAGCATAAACATGTCCGATTAATTTCTCGTTCTGCAATCATCATCATTTATATCCTCGCTTTCTTCATTAACCTTTTTGATAATCTCTTTTATAAGATATTTAACAATCTCAGCCTGAGTATGCGGGTCATTGGCATACGCTCTGATTTCGTCCGTCAGAAATGCCGGATTTATGCTGTTCATATAAGTTTCAATCATCATCAGACGTTCGTCTGCTTCGTATGGAACGAACTCTGTTATATTTTGGAATCGTCTGAGCAGCGCCTTATCAAGCAGATCCGCTCTGTTCGTTGCAGCAATAACAATCTGACCATCTACAAGGTCGTCAAGTGCCTGCATGAGGGAAATAGTGATGCGGGCGATTTCGCCGTCTGCTCCGCCGCCACCTTTGCGCGCAAGACCTATGCAGTCTATCTCATCAAGCATAAGCACGCACTTCATACCCTTACAGAAATCGAATACGCGCTGGATATTCTGTGAAGTCTTTCCCATGTATGAGTCGATAAGATACGAGAAATTCAAATACACATAAGGCAGTTCCAGTTTGTATGCAGTATATTTTGCGAATTCTGTCTTTCCGGTGCCGGGTATTCCGGACAGAAGAGTACTGTTTGTATATGGGATTCCATATTCAAGGAGTTTTGTAGTGGTATTTACTGCCTTTATAATTCTGGTAAAGACGTCTGCCTGCTGCCTGCCAAGATAATATCTACTCTCATTGAAGTCTGAAACATCAATCATCTTAACAAGCCCCTTGATATTCATGGGTACTTCCATAACATTGTCTGAACCGTTTTCAAGCAGTTTCTTGTAGTATTGAACCTTGCCTTCATTTTTCTTTGTACCGTCCTCAACGCAGCAGCATATTGCATATTGCTTTGCATCCTGTATTCTGTTTTCCGCTATTGCCCTGATACAGGCAAGCATGTTATCGCTCATTCCCATCTTAGATTTCTCCTTTTACAACTTTTTCATTCACATATGCTGTAAATTCCATGATTCTTCTGTAATCAGGCTCATCCGGCAGAGCAGTGTTTTTCTTTGCATACTCAAGCTTCTTCTCATATTCGCTGACTAGCTCAAAGAATTCCGGAAGCGGTTTGTCGTCTGCACCAAGATACTTTCCGTTCCTGATGTCCATAAGCAGGTCATGTTCCTTTTCACGATATGTTACTATTTTCTGTTTCTCAAGAATATCAATGCACATCATATATAGTCTGAGCAGGTGCATTGAGTGCTTTGCTATCTTTTTGTGGGCAGCAGCTTTTTCATTTCGTTTCCCGGCTTTTGCATAGCTTTTCACAGTTGTCTGCAGCTCATTCCATAAGCAGCAATAATCTCTGAGCGGATAGTGGTGCAGATTTATGTCCATGAATATCTCTTTGTCGAAGCCTTTCTGCACAGCAGTATCAATATACAACTTAATAGCATCATCTGGATATGCGGAATATTTTCCGGCAAAGTTTTCTTCCATGGAAGATAATACGTGCAGAATATGTTCCTCAAGATCCGCCTGCGGCATTTTGTTTGTTGTAAGCTGTCTTAATCTGTACATCTGCTGCATGGCATATCCGCCGAATGTGCCGACTGCTTTCTTTGACAGGAACATGTCGGAGTTGTTAATTAATTCCCTGCCAATGTCTGATAAATAAAAATAATGTTCAGGCTTGCATCCAAGCATTTCAATAGTGTTCGGATTGCAGTTTGCAAGCAGGAACATGAATTTATTGAATGAATAAATTACTGTGTCTGTTGCGTCATCAGTAAACTGTTCAAAGTCCTCGCCTATAAGTGCATCCGTGTTTGTAAACTGCCTGAAACTTCCACTGGCAAGAATGCCCATTCTGCTGTTAACTGCACATCCTCTTATATCCAAGTCGCTGTTTTTATTGTCTGTTCCATATGCATGGCTTCCACCAGCTGTAAGCAGGATAATATTGTTACCAAGGCGCTTATCAGTTTTTAGAAAGCTGTATTCATTTGAATTAAGTTTCGCTTTGATTTCGTTTATCTGCATGATTATTTCGCCTCCGATTTCGTTTGTTTCTCTGACAGACTGACTTTTACTACTTTTCCGTCAAGGCTGTAGAATAGTCCATATGTCTGTCCGGGGATGACTTTGCTATATATTTTACTTAAGCAGTCTGCCTGTATAATTCCTTTGTTTGTTTTTGCATTAATAAGAAACTGAAATGTTGAATAATAAGTGTCGTTTGCCGATTTCTGGTGCTTTCCTGTAATAATCAATTCTGCGCATCTTACCTTTGAAGGCTTTGCGAACGCATATAACCTTACAATTACACGTACAAACGCTGTTACTGTAACAAGCAGCAGACAGCATACCATGAGAAAGAATACTGTCATTGCCAAAACAATGCCGGTTGAACCATTGCTTTGAACATATTGGTTTATGTTTTTGTGGACATGATTCATGTAGGATATGATCCAAATAACAGCAGCGCTGGATAGAAGTCCTCCTGTAAGATACAGTGTCCCACTCCATAAGCAGTATTGTCTTATTATTTTCTTTCTATTGTTGGTATTTGCATTTTCATTAAGTATTGCACTGATAGTATTTTTAAGCATAATATTTCCTTATATTAACATTTCGTATGTTACGTGTTTTCTGATGCCTTAAAATTGTATATAGGTTTAATAACATCAATTATTTCCACTGTATCTTTGATATTTTCTATAATCTCTTCTGCAGGCTTGTATACAAACGGGCTCTCGTCAATAGTTCCTGTGTTTACTGACGTAGTATATATACCTTTCATGGACTCTCTGTAAGCATCCATTGAAACCGTATCTTTAGCTTTGCTTCGTGAGAGTATTCTTCCTGCTCCATGAGGGGCAGAGTAATTCCAGTCAGGATTACCCTTTCCGGTACAGATAAGAGAACCATCACGCATGTTTAGTGGTATAATAACCCTTTCACCAGCTTGTGCAGAAATGGATCCTTTACGCAAAATCATATTGTCAGTATCTATGTAGTTATGAATAGTGTCGAAACTTTCAATTGGTGTCAGTTTTGCATGCTTTATTATTTGCGATGCAATAGTTTCACGATTTATTCTTGCATGTTCCTGCGTAAGCTTCATGTCATGAAGATAGTTATCCATTGCTTGTCCCTCAAGGTATGCAAGTTCAAAAGGAATTGAAATGTGAGTTTCCTTATAGTTAGTCCTTAGTTTTGCAAGCGCATTGCTTATTTCTTTTTGTCTGCCTGCATTTGTATATGTTCTGACCAATTCCTTTGTCAGCTCATTTAAAGTCTTGCCATTATGCTCTTTTAGTTTAAGATTTTCATAGGCAAGATTTTGGTAATAGTCGCAGACTTCTATACCGAGATGTCTTGAGCCTGTATGAATTACGAGCCAGTAGTTACCATCTTTGTCTATATTCACTTCAATAAAATGATTTCCTCCGCCAAGCGTTCCGAGAGATTTGTATGCTTTATCCACATCAACCGGCGCTATTATATCTGCAGCATGAGAGTCTGCAATGGCCGAATTGTGAATATTGAATCCAGATGGGACATATTTGCGAATTACACTGTCAAGATTTGGCAGATCAATATTTTTATCTTTTAATTTAATGGCCAGCATCCCGCAGCCAATATCCACGCCAACAAGATTTGGTACAATTTTATCAGTAATGGTTATTGTTGTACCAATTACACAGCCTTTTCCGGCATGAGTGTCCGGCATAATACGGATCTGGCTGTCTTTTACGAATTCCTGATTGAGCAGATTAATAAGCTGGCTTATAGTTTCGTTGTCTATATTGTTTGTAAATACTTTGCATTTGTTATATTTACCCTGAAGTTCAATCATAATTTCCTATTTCCTCCTTGTTGCGTATTATTTGTTATACAGCATTATACAGTGTGAAGCATTCCTTCGTTTCTTTGCAGTAAAATCTTGCTCTGTCTCCATCATTCACAGTTTTGAGCTTCTCAAACTGTCCCCTGTTCAATTCAATTTCTACTGTTTTAGGTACATCAGCAGGTTCTCTCAACGCATCGTTCTGAAAAACAATTCCCTGACAGTATGGTTTGCCATCTTCGTATATCATGAACTTTTCATGTGGGACAGATGTGGCGTATGTCCATGGGATGACATTCATTTTATTGTCATGGCCCTTGCACCATAGGGCTTCAATCGCAACAACATCGAAACTTTCATCTTCATCACTGTCAACAAACTTTCCGTCAGAAATGTCAAGCTTCAATGTGCCGCCGTCAAAACAATCGCCCTCATCATTTATAGCGCCATCAATTTCCATGAGGTCATCGCTGGCACCAGAAACAATAATAAAGCCATTCTCTTTTGCAATAGCGAGGTCTTCATTTGTGAACTGTGGATAACTATATTCGCGCCCATTAAGCTTTTTGGCGAATTCTTTTAACGTCATATTTTATTTTTTCTCCTTCTTTTTCTTAAAATTATCAAGCTTAATTCTTACAGCCTTGCTTATCATATCGTCGGTGAATCCATATGCCTTTTTCATCAGATGTAAATATATCATTACATCTGTGAATTCCTCAAGTAATGCATATTTTTTATTAATCAGTTTCTCATGATGTTCTCTGACTGTTTCATCAGCGTCAGCATCAGATTCTGAACAATAGCTTTCGTAATTAATGATAGCAGCAGCGAGTTCGGTAAGTTCTTCGATACATATAACTTTGTTGTATGTAAGCTTTACGGGATTGTCGTCAACTGGCATTGTTCCGGTACGTAGATCCTTGCATATCATTTTAACCATGCTGAATTTATCCACAATGTCCTGCATAAATTCTCCGGCAGCATCAACTTCTGTAAAACCATTTTTATGTACGCTCGGTGCCTCATCAAGCAGTATGTTAAGAGGCAGGGCATTTTCTGTCTGCATTTTATCTTTAAACTTTTGTAAGTCCATGAAATTATTCCTTTCTTACGATATTCTTTATATATATAATATTTACAAATTTTCTTTTGTCCAAAAAGAACATGATGAATTTGTAAAAAAACAGCAGGAGATTACTCCTGCCGATTTTCTTTCTTATGCACTTTCTGCCTGCCAGACATAGCTGACAAAGTTATATTTGTCTACAGTTTCTTTGAGTTTTAAAACGATATTGTCTGTATCCGGGATTTCGTTGGCAACTGATACTTTGCATAATACATAGCATTTATATGTATTTTCTGGATCCATTATTTCGTAAAATAATTCATTTCTTTTGCTTGTGTCAAATTGTATTTGATCGCCGTGCCTCATAAAATCTTCTAAACTGTATTTTATATTGAAACAGTCTATCTTGTATTGACTGGCTATATCTATTTTCTTTTCGTATGCCAATGTTTGTCCAAGAAAAATCACAAACAGAATAATAGTACATGCTATGATAATCCGATTAGCAAAGCTGGCATTTGAAATGCACTCTGCAAATACAAATATAAGAAAACCGCTAGGAATTGTAATAAGAGTGAACAATCCGAACAAAGAATTTTTCTCATGATAATCTTTTACCAGCTTATCATACTGTTGACACGCTTTTTTAACCAGCTCGTAATCTGTGTCATTGAATATTACTTTGACATTCTTCATTCTAAAGTCCCTCCGTGAAATATTTTGCAAAAAATACAAAGCTGACAACAAATACAAGCATTGACAATGTACCGAATATGTATATATGCTGAATCTTTCGGTCATAAATCGCCCACAGCAGCAGAGCGAACAGTATGGGAATCAATATGAAAAACAATACTGCGCTAATGTATAAGTATATATGCATAATATTACTCCTGACTATAATGTTATTTGTTGCACAACCCACAGGCTTGCCTGTGGGTATTAGTAAATGACTATTCTACAGGTTTTCCTGTTATAGCGTCTTTTTGTTAAGTTTCTGTGACACGGGAACGCCTAATGTGCTCATGACTGATTTTGTATAATACTTGTCACTGCCGGGCTTTTTAATTGATATGTCATAAACAACACTGATTTTCTCACCGTATGTACCAACCTGTATGATATTGTTCTCCGTCAGCCTTTCATATGATGATGACAAGCTTCCATATGAACCAAACGCATATCCCCACAATTCATAGAACTGGTCTGTGTAACCCTCGATTGCGAACACATTGTAATATTCGATGTCATTTGAAATAGCAAAGCCATCCTGAGTCTGGCCATGAAATGTATCATCCATGCTGTCCTGATTAATGCCGTTAACCTGAGGTGATGTTGACAACAACGATATGTCAGCGTGAACATGGTCAATTACCACATCATATCCATCAGGAAGTCCCTGTGTATGCACTTTCATGCTTATCTGCTTTGGATCCGTTACACGCCAGTTGTTGAGGTCATATCCATTGGTACCGTACTCGCAGACCAGTTTGAAGTCTTCATCGGGAATGTCTTGTCTAATGTTTGTGATAATGACGGTGTTCCCATATCATTTGTTTCCATAACCTGTACTTCTGTATCGACTGGAACATATTCATCCTCGATTGTACATCCTGTAAACATAGCAGCAGTAGCTAATACAACTGCCAGCAGTGTGATTTTCTTTTTCTTCATGTATTTCATTCTCCTTTCGCTTTTGCTATTACTCTTGGCTAATTTTTTCTAACTGCATGGCGGCTAATCTATAAAAATCTCTAAATGTTATGTCATCATCATAATCAGGCAAAAATATTGCTGTTTTTTCATACTTAATAGATTTGTCATTTAAACCGAGAGTATCATCCGCAAAAATATTATCAAGAAATGGAACGGCTAAACATATTTTCACACTGAGCGATATTGCAGTGCCCTGTATGCGGTTCGCAGGGCAAAGGTCTTTTAGCCTGCAATATGCTTTTGTAAAAGCTTCATCGCCATTTCCATTCAAAGTATCAAAGCATTGGAATCCATTAATTTTGATCTCTTTGTACGGCAGATTTATCACATCTGCAAAGGTCAATTTTTCTGGTGAATGGATTCTTCTGAGGTATAAAATTATGCATATAAACATTTGTCTTTCCGCCATGCCGCCAATACCTTTGCTGTCTTTAAATATACAGTCTGCCATTTCATAGACATCTTGAACAGAATGAACGTACTTAAACGGATTATAGTGACATGAAATATCTTTGTGCCAAAAATCTAGTATTTTTATTTCATATCCATATTCTCTGACAATATCAATACTATTTTTCATAGCTGTTTCAGAATCTGCAACAACAACGAATGACTTTAGCCGGGTATCTATTTCGGCAGGTGTTTTTATAATCTTCAATTTCATTCCTCCAGATTTATGTATATCATGTTATCCATTACAAACCAATTCTTTACAGATTCATGGCCGTAATTAATGATTGCCTGTTGTGGATTTTCGCATATAAACTCATCGCATGTGTATGGACTGGCGGTAATGTGTATTTCTGTCCGGCTTTGCAGATTTTTAAGCAGTTCTCTAACTTTCATTATTCTTTCTCCTTTTCTTCAAGATTGCATTTGACTAATTTAGCTTTTTCTTCAAGATCTCAATGTCTCATAATAAAATATGATACTTTTATCTGTTTCCTCGATCAGTCCGTATTTAGCTGCCAGTCTGTAGCGGAAATCTTTTTGCAGATTAGGCATCATGACATTTTTTAGTCTCTGCTTGAACTGTTCAATGGTGAATGTAGACTTGTAGAAATTACACTGCCTGCACGCGGGCAGGAGATTGCTTTCGTCATACATTTCTTTTTCCGACATTGTCTGCGCAATATCATTGTTGCGATAAACGCTTTCGACATGGTCTATCTGCATGTCTTTGTATTCCAGTTCGCATCCACAGTAAGCACATCTGTGATTGTATTTTTCATACAGCTTTTTGCGCGTTGCTGTGGGTATTGATTTGTGTTTACTCATGATTTCTCCTTTAAAAGAACGTTTTTGCAACAAATATTAATGCAACAACAGTAATAGCAGTAGTAACAATAGCGCCAATACCAATAAAATAGCCATAATTGTTTTTTAATGCATTTTTCTTATTGAACTCGGTATTTGTCGCTATAAGACTTACTGCGATTGGAAAATTAATAGTAAGCAGAGCGATAATAAACGCAAATATGATTATTCTCATGGCGTGTCCTCTTCAATTCCGCACAGCATTTCTCCAAGTGCGGGCGCATCTTCAATAGAGCATAGAGCGTTGGCTCTCATGTCTTCAGATCCGTCTTTTCTCATAAATCTTGTTATGAGATACACCTTTTCCGGTTTAGCTTCACCATCAATGGTGTAATATCCGGTTTCTACAGATGAACCATTTAACATTCCAAGCTCTCTTGTTTTGTTGTAGATGAATTCTTTGTTCTTAGCCATAATCAATTTCCTTTCTTTTTTTCTGAAGCTCATTCCATACATATCTGAGGCAGTTAATGAACGCCTCGTTTTCATATACATTAGTGCTTTCCTTGTCCATCTTGTGAACCTCATAGCGGCTTGGTCCGCAGATAATGAAATATTTGTCATCAAACACCCATGTATCATTGAATAAATTAAGTTCCATTGTGCATCTCCTTATAGTTCAATGCTAAATTCGTTTTCAAGCACATTTGCAAACGATGGTTCCTGTTTACAGTATTCTTTGAGAAATTCATAGTTTGTACATGGAGCCAGTTTTCTATGAACAATTTCTCTTGTGTTATCATCCATAAGAGCCACGATTGCTGACATGGTATTATCTGTAATTACTTTGCTCATGTTATTCTTTCCTCCTCGTGCTTATGTCTGTATATATAATATTCACAAATGCGATTTTGTCCTAAAAGTTTCATAATTTTCTTGAAATCTATATTAATAGGAAGAAAAAGGAAAGGAAGTGAATAGTAGTGGCGTATAAATATTATAAACTCTCATGCGGCAAACTGGCTGAGTCGGCTTCAATTGTTACGGGCAGATCTATTTTAGGTATATCTGCTGCAACCCCCAAATCATTTGTGGTCAGGGCATCTTCTATGCTAGATTTTACGGAAGTAAATCTTGTATTCAGACAACAGGTAAAGCTGTTAAATTGTGACAGAATTTTTGCAGTAAAACTGCTGTCAGAAGATCAGATAAGAGACCGGTTCAGTAATGATGACGTAGAAAAAATGCCTGTTTACGATGAATATTGTGCTAAATATTTTGGACAGAATTGAAAATCGGAATATTATATATGTAGAAAAAGCAGTAAAGGAGGGATTGCTAAGTAACTAAAAACATAATCAAATGTGAGTCAATGTACTCAAAGATACTCAAAACCCAGAGTATTAGCTGGTGACTTAAAACCGCTGAAATCTTAGGAAAGATAAACCAGTACAAGTTGAAACAGTCTTGTTAACTATGGGACAGAACCCTGATGGTAAAGATTGAGCAATGGTAGAAGTCTACGAAAGCCAAGTAGCAAAAAATATATTAGGAAAGGAAAAGCTATTTAGATGAAACCTGTATCTAATCAATAGAAAGGAATTTACAGGTATGTACCGATGGCTTAGTCGGGAATTTACGACTGCGGAGTGTACATGAACTTGTGAGTAGCGTATTGTTTACAATCGCCAAAGCATACACGTTGAAGCAGTAACTGCAAGTCGTGAGACCGCAGCAAATCATCTAGCATATACACATTTGTATATGTTTTTAGTAGCAGAATATTAGGATGGAAAAACAGATAAATGATACACACAACTATCCGAAATGCCATGGTTGTCCATACTATTTTGGTGAGATAGACAGCTGCATGTTTGGCGAGGATGATGTGCCGGATAATTTGGAAAAGAAGTGTCACAATGAAACAGAAAAAGATATAGAGATAGGAGGATAAGATTATGTCTATAAAAGTAGCTAATCTGACTGGTTGTATTACAGATTGTGATGGTGGTGAGGGATTTGCCGCTGACAGTGAGCGTATGAGAAATATATCTTTTGATACAAAGATCTTTGGTAAAAATAAGAAAGTAACAATGCAGCCGGGACTCTATGTATTAAGAGGCGCCCCGGCAGCAGGAAAAACCGCATTTATGCTTCAGATGTGCAATGATTTTGCGAGGAATGTTGGGAAACACATTGCTTATTATACATTCAAAGAATCAATGCGTGAACTGATGACAAGATCGTTAGCATGCGCACCGGCGGTAAATCAGTCGAACAAGCAGAAATTCAGGAAGATTTCAGACTGTGAATATTTTATTGGAGGTTCTATTCAGTCAGTATTCTGCGATTATGGCTACCGCATTTATTTTGCAGAGTGCAGTTCCAACCTGAAAGTTCATGAACTTGAAGCGAGTATAGAAAATAATGACATTGGTAATGTCATATTTATTGACGGGTTACAGGATTTAGCGTTAACAGACACTTTTGCTGATATGCTCAAACAGCTTAAGATTTTCCAGAAAGAGCATAATCTGGTTGTAATTGCTTCGTTTTCGGATGCATACGCAGATAATGCTGACAAAAGAGCTATTATGAACTACGCAGATGTTGTATGGAATTTGGAAGCAGATGAAGTGAATGATGATGACGGCAATAAAACTAACATTCGTCTAACTTGGACCAAGAATAGATTTGACTTTGTATCTGACGCTGTTTACTCATATTATCCTGAGTATAATATATTTTTATAATATGGAGGTATGTCATGAACTATAAGTATGGCAAATGGCTTCAAAGAGAGATGGTACAGTTCCCTCATCAGCTTGACGTTGATCCGGAGGGGATGGTTGTGCTTCAGTGCGCTTTGGAAATCTCAGCAGAGCACTCTGACAGCTATATTTCGTTTGAAGATTTTTCTGTAACAACTGCTGATAATAATGTACAGAGCTATGCAGAATTCATCAAGAAAACTCTTGATGAGGAGTGTAGAAAGAATTTTGCAGGAGTTATAACAGAAGTTATAACTCGAAACATCAAAGGTGCTGACAAGGATCCGGAAGAAAATACACTGGTATTCAATGCTCAGAGCGGAATTAATTTCGATACGGGTTCATTTATGGACTTTTCATTCGGTGTTCCTGTCTGGGGCGATATTGATGTATTAAACAGTATCATTGCTTTCGATGTTAACTATAAAATTGGCAACAAACACGTCTGTCTGCATATTCCTGTTCAGGTTAATCTGACAGAAGAACGTTCTGTTACGGTATTGTCCATTAAATACAATCCTGTGAACAATGTTGGTGGATGTGCGGCATATACTACAAAGGATGTTCCTGCTGTCAGCATTATATCTGATTACGAGGAGTATAAGCAGGTTGAGGCTGATACATTAAATTATGATTACAAAAAGCGTGCAGAAAAAGATTTCAACATGAAATTTGGCATGAAGTTTAAAGATAAAAAACGTCCGGTGCGGACAAAACCGCTGTTTACAAGAAATTACAGCATAAAGACAGTTGGAATCGATGAAACATACTTCCTCAATGTGCCGGAAGAATATGGTTACAGACTGTCGCTGTATGGTGTACTGGATGAGGAATTGTCAATTGTGTAAAGATATTTTATCTTTCGCATATAAACTCCACCTTTATAGTATTCATGAAAATAAAATAAAGGAGGAAACAATATGAAATTCCAAGAAGAAATCATACATACAATAATTGCAGGAAGCAGGGAATTTGTTGACCAACACAGGCTTAATAAAGTTTGTAACTGGATATTTGCTTACAAAGGACTTGCATACAGTGATGTGGAAATAATAAGCGGTACATGCAGGGGTGCTGACATAATGGGCGAGAACTTTGCAAAAACTTACAACATTCCTGTAAAGAGATTTCCTGCTGACTGGAAATTGTATGGCAGAAATGCAGGAAATGTTCGCAACAGACAGATGGCTGAGTATGCATCTTCAAATTCTTCAAACAATGGCGTGCTGATTGCTTTTGCCAACAGCAGATGCAAAGGTACCATGAACATGATAAATCTTGGCATTGATTATAAGCTGGATGTGTTCGTTGTCTGGTATGAAGAACAGCGCATTGAAAGATATGATTACAAAACAAATCAGTTTGTAAAAATTATTTAGCAGGGACTTTTGTCTCTGCTATTTTTGTACAGAAAATCCATATTTATTGCAACTTATTAATCAATGTACATGTAGTAAAGGAGAAAATATTATGTACGAATTTTTAGATAACTTAGATTTTGGTAGTGATGTAATTTCGCTGCCAGAAAATGCTAGTACAAAAACTCAGGCACAGAAACTCATGAAACGAGTATTAAAAGCTATTCGTGATGATGAGGAAGCTGACTATGCAGACATTGAGCTTAGTCGCAAAGAAGTCAATGGTGAGGATGGTACTACTGTCGATGGAACTATTGATATGTTTATTTCTATCTACCAGAATCCTTCCTACAAACTCGAGGCCTCTGTTGAAGTTAATCAGCTTGCATTTGGGAGCGATAAACTGGAGGAGGAAACATTTCCTTATCCATCAAAGGAATTTGACGAGTTTGTCTGTACAATGGTAGACAGATATTTCAACCCGCCGCCAAAGGAAGATACAAAAGAATAAACAAATTGAGACCATATTAATGTGGTCTCTCTTTTTTTAATTTCTTTTTGGACAAAATGGAAGTTTTTCATATTATATATAAAAAGTAAATGGAGAGAAATTATTTATGGTAATACTGAATAATTTCAAATTGCTTCATGAAATAGTAAATAATAATTGTAAGATTGGGCGAGCCCAAACATATACGCTTGTGGAAATAGTAGGGAGCAAAACATTCAGTGGATATTTGTTCTGCTCTGACCGGAGCAGAACGTAGAAACGAGGTTGTAGAAACAAGAATTCCCGAAATCTTTAGGATTTGGAGAACGTCAACAAAAGATAGGGAGATTACTTATGGCAAAATATAGAGCTTTTATTAAGGCGAATATATATCCTCAAAATGAAGATTGTAATGAAAATAATGCTTTCGTTATACATATCCCAGAACACATTTCATATGATACAGAGCAAAAAGCATTAGATTCTAAAACGAGATGGGATTATTCATTTGGTTTTGATAATAAGAATGTAGTCATTCTAATTCGTCATGTTACTGTAATTGATGACGGGTATGTAGAAATAAGAAATATGCCTGAATATTGTTATGATTACGATACTTTTGTTAAATTAGGTGGATGGATTGAACATATTACAAGAAAAGAAAATGTTGTAAATATAGTTAGAATAAATGAAGATTTTAATCATTTGTATGCAAATCTTCTAAATGATATAAAAACTCAAATTCACATTAAACCAACAGATATTACGATATTTGAGTGTAATAAAAAGGACATACAAATTCCAATTCCAATAAATCATATTGTACAAAATAGTTATGTTTCGTCAGGAAATTATAATTGCAACAGACCACTTGTAGATGACTCTTTTTATAAAGCATTATCTGCATTTGAACCAGATGATATAAAAGGTAAAAATTGTCATATTGCAGAGGATTATATATCTTTAAATGATTTTAATAATGAAAATTCAGGAAGTATTTATTATGACGTCAGAATGCAACGCGTTGTAGATGAAACTGAATGGACTAAACATTGTTATGAGTACACTGTAGAGCAAAAAAGAGAAAGAAAAAGAGCACTAGAAAAACAAGGCCTGTTAGATGCATATAATTCTCTTGAAATGTATTTGCAAAGCCACAATAGTATTAGAAAAATAGAATGTGATGCGAGTAAAGATTGGCAAGCGCCTTATGAAATAATCGAAAAAGATTTAACGTATGGGTATAAGTTAAGTGGATTTGAAATGCTTGAAGATGCTATAGTTTGGGAGATTACAACCTATGAAAGACCAATTAAGCAAAATGATTGTATTCGAGGTATGGATATTTGCTATTTGATGTTTAAAGATGGAAAAACAATTGAAGTTGTAAGGCAAATTGATTATAAATTGATGTGTGGTAGAAATGGTGTTTCAGAAGACAATTATGAAACGTATAGAAATCAATATATTGATATTTCAAGTATTCAATTAAAATGTAGTAAAGGGGTAGCCGATGAAATATATTAATGAAAATCCAACAAAAACAGAAAAAATGCTTTTTGAAAAATATGGTCTTTATTTAATTTATAAAGATGAAGATTCATATAGATATGCTCCGATTCACATAGAAAACCAATATGTATATCCGTCTTCTGTAGAAGTGGAAAATGACATGGTTGAATGGGAACATGATATATTGTTTGACATCTTTACCGAAACAGTTACGATTCATGGTAACTATGATTCCATGGGTATTACTTTAATTCATGAAAGAATGAAAGAACTAAATTTTAACTGATTTGGATTTTTCACGATCTTCTCTTATAAGTAATCATCAAAGTAACTGCAACATTCTCTAAAAGGTGTTGCGATTGTTCTGACAGCTCATACTATATACACCATCATAGGAAATTCAAATTTGACAATTATTTCTTCTTTCTAGGAAATAAACGCAACGGAGGTGTTGTATTTACTTTGAAAATTTTGCTGTTTTTATTTCTTTTTGGACAAAATGAAGATTTTTCATATTATATATAAAAAACAAATGGAGGAAAATATCCATGGTAATACTAAATACCTCATATGAGAATGGCAAAGCCCGCATCGAACTCAATTCAGAGGAGCTCGCATTAATTGCACTTGCGCTCAAGTCGCAGGAAGCTGGTAAGCCGCAGAGTGTATTAAGCAACAATTTTCTTATGGTATCAGCGCTTGTGGAGACAGGACGCATATCAAATATTGGTGACAGCAGTGCAATTGTTAATAATAGTGCAATTGTTAAAAAGACTATACCGCCATCACTGGAAACTGTTGTAAAAGACTTATCAGTAGACAAAAAGGTTAAAGAGATTTCAGACCCGGCAGTTCCGATTATGTGCGAACCAGATCCTGAGCCATTCTTTAAGAAAAACAAAAAGGAGACTATCTAATGAAATATTATTTGTTTGAAACTGTTCCATGGGAAACATTTTACAGTGCAGCAGCAGAAACAACAGAAACAATTGTTAACGAATTTGTGTCAGCATATGCGGATTACACAAAAGCAGAGAAATTCGATAAAACAAAGCATCAGCCAGCAAAACACATGTCAGGTGTTAAAAATGATGAAAATATTTATATTCTGTACCGAATAACTGGTGAACCTGAACTGTGGCAGATTGGCAGCAAGGTGTCTGACATCACAGGATATATTGTGCCGGGACTTTTCCATGTCAGAAAGATTGGCGCGTTCGTATCAGACGATGTCGAGACAAAAAGTGAGGTGGTACAGGCATGAACATAGAAACAATATTCCATGATTATAAGGAGTTAAATACTCTTGCAAAGGAAAGCAGTGAGCATCCTCATATAGGCAAGACCAATCTTCAGAAAGATCTGGAAACGGTACAGATTCTTGACGATAATGTTGCTGACATTACAGCAATCACACATGATCTTGGACTATACAGTGCTACAGAAGAAAAGATCACAATTACATATGTAAAGGGCGGAAAAGAACATACACATGATTTCTTTGTCGACGCCAAACATCTGCACATATACAAAGACAAAGATTTCTTGATAGAGGGAAAACTGTCAGAGGATAAGAAAGACTACGTATTTACGGTCTACATTCCTGAATGGTCAGAAAATGGACTTCCTGACGAAGATTAACTATAGGGGCTGCTTTTTGGCAGCTCTTATTTTTGCACAAAAATCCATATTTATAATGTCATATTTATCAAAAAAATAAAGGAGGAAACAATATGAAATTTTATCATGAAACAAGCATTGCAAGCGCATATATAGATATATCAATTGAGAGGAGATCTGAATTATGAAATTGATGGAAACAGGTATTGATGCCGAAGATCTGCAGAAATTGCAGACGCTGACAGAATTAATATATACAGCAAAAACATTATACCGTAATATCAGTGAGCTTCATTCTCAAATCGGTAAGTCGCAGGATAAAAGTGTTTTAGAATTATCACTTGATGCATGTCTGGCGTTCAATAAACTGTATGACGCACTTCAGACAGAGCAAAAAACTCTGTTGAATGACATCGAGATTGATGCATCTGAAAATATGTGATATACGAACAACGCTAAGGAAAGGATGGCTTCAGCTGTCCTTTTTTTACGTACAAACTCCACCTTTATTACAGATTTCATATATCAAAAATAAAATAAAGGAGGACAAACATATGAAATTTTATCATGGAACAAGTATTGAAGGACTTGAAGGAATTATTCACGACGGAGGCTTTGACAGCAAAGTCAGCAATTGGCTGGTTTCTGACAGTACCCGTGTCTATATGGCGTCAGTAGGACAGGATTACTGGGACTACTCTGACGAAGAGCGACAGGAATATGCTGAGGATTTTAAAGACGAGCTCAGGGAAGCTTTTGAGACAGCTATTGGCAATGCCCAGATAGCAGCAGCAGTTGTTGGCTCAGTTTACAATTCTGTAGCTGTACTTGAATTCGAAATCCCGGATAACATTGTTATGGAATACGTTGTTGATGATGACAGTGTGGAAAATGCTCGCGGCTGTTATGAGATTGTTGAGAGTGATCTCAATAAGTTAATTATTGACGGTACCATAAAGGTTTATACCCACCAGCTTCTTGGTGCTTATAAGCCTTATGCAAGGGTTTTCTATCTTCCAGTAGAAAACAGATTTTTCAATGAGTCCGAGGTTCCTGATGATGTGATGAAGCTTGCTTGGCTGGTTAAAGATTTGTTTCCTGATGACCTTTTCGATTACGAAGAAGATGTTAAGAATGCTGGTTTTACTCTTGATGACAAAGATTGGAAACCGGAAGGAGGTCAGGCAGCATGATTAAAGCGCTCATCCTTGCAGTGATTTTTGCAGTACTGTTTATTGCAGGTATTATTGTCAGTGTTGTATTTGATGCAGCAGACAAGCTGGCAGCAGTACTGCATAAAAACGGTAAAGTATATAAATTCTTTCGTAATAATGCAAAGAAGATATGTACTGCCGGGTTTACAGCCTGTATTCTTGCGATAGTTTTTGCAGGAACCTATCTGGCATATGGTATTCTGGATGAATGTGCCCAGATTTATCTGAATGTACGGTGGTAAACAAAAAGAGGAGTTGAGTAATTCAGCTCCTTTTTTTGCATAAAAAAAGAGACCGGCATAATACCAGTCTCTTATATACAGTCTAGTCGAACATGAAATCATCGTAATTATCATCATATTCAATATCTTCGTCATCATCACCAGCCCAAATATCTTCACCGGTAATTGCAGCAGGTCCATCTTCATCAAGCAGTCCGTTTGCAAGATTATCGTCAAGATCAGGCTCTTCCTCAGACGGCATATTCATTGCTTCCTCGTATGTCATTGATTCGCCTGTAGCAATATTTTCGTACATGTCATCTTTTATCTGCACGTCAATCATTTCTTCCGGCATTGGAACATCGCCGTTAACATAGTCATAATCATGGTTCTCACCGTAATAAGCGTTTCCTATGTTTTCTCTGTCTTCATAATCCCTTGCGACTTTCTCAAGGTCAATGTCATCAAGCTGTCCTACTTCATATCCACCTTTTGCAAGAGCTTCTCCAGCAACAGCATACTGGTTTATTTTGGTTGTTACTTCCATGTGTTCCTTTGCCTGTGAAATGCCGAACTTTGTAAGTACATTCTGGGCATTGTTTACGAGTTCTTCAACGTTCTGGCCAAGGTCAAGATTGATTTTCTGTTTTACTTCAACTGAATCGTCATTCTTAAATGTCAGGTCGTCTCTGTCATACTGGTTTAAATCTGTTTCCTGACCATTTGTCGGCGAAATCTTGCCAATAATGTCTCTTACTTCATCAGTACGCTCCAGACGGAATTCCTTCTGTGCAAAATCGTGTCCCTGTAAAATTTCAGGTTTTGACGGATCATCTATAGGCTGGTCGCTCTTGTGAATAGTAAAGTCAATAAGGTCTTTCTGTTCCAGTTCTTTTGCCGCATCGTCAATATTGACATTGAGAATACGCGCTTCGGTATTTTTCTTTGCAAGCTGTTTGAAGTTGTCGAAATTATTCTTTCGTTCCTCATTATATTCCTGTTCAGTTGTAACAACAAAGGTGTCGTATTTTGCAATGCTGCCAAGACATGCTTCCTTTTCTTTTTTGTTGGCAAGATCATATGTGTTCATAACTGTATTATCTATCGTAAACATGACTTTGCTGTCCTTGACAATAAACCTGTTTTTCGGATGTTCAGGATCTGCAATTACCTGTGCAATTTCAGGATTGTGTGAAGCCTGCTCAATGACGCCTGAAACAGCTTCCCTTGCAGCATCTTTTCTGTTTAAATATTCCATGAGAGCAGGATTAGACAGCTTCAATACTGATGCTGCCATTGAACGCTCGAGCGGTGTCATTTCATCCTTAAATGTACGTTCCTCCATGTCCTGTGCAGATATTTCCACTGCATATGTCTTTGTCTCGGCATTGAAGAGTTTTGCTGAATAAATATTGTTTGCTGCCATTTCTTTCTGCAGAATGTCAGCCTCCACATTTGTAAGATTTGTCAGCATGTTTGTCTCGATGCCGTTAAATTCCTCATTAATAGTATCTGCTGTAAGCTCAAAGTTCTTCTCTTTATTGAGTTTCTTTTCGCAGGCTTTTGCAATACGATATGCCTGATCACGGTCACACTGCTTACAGGTATATACCATAACACCTGTCTCCGAAGGATCTGCAAGCGGATAATCTTTGCTGTCATAATTGAGCTGTGAAAATGCGATTTCCTGCTGTTTACACAAATCCTCAAATTCGCTTGATATTTCCGCCGGGACTTCAAACGGCTGTGCTAGTTCATGTCCATCTTTTACCCATTTTGTGAGTTCATCATTCGTGTTAATCATTGTAGCGAGTTTTAATAAGTCCGCCTGTTTAATAAGCCATTCCATTAATTTGCTTTCAACTGTCAGGGTTGCCTGTCCACCCATATCTTCTAATGCTGCCATAAAAATCTCGGCGGGGAAACCCACAGGCTTGCCTGTGGGATGAACCGCCTCTAACCACCTTTCTTTATTTACTTAATTGTATTAGTTTCTTAATTTTGTGATACTGTATAATATCCAATTGCGTCAAAATATAACACTCCTTGATTCTATTAAGTAACCGCTGCGCATTCGCAGTAACTTTATTTTCTTATAACTCGCAGATTCTTTAACGCGTGTTCCATCTAAAAGTCTTAAGGTTATATAACCAGTTGATTTACGACTAAAAACGAAACATGTCCGACCTTTCCATGAAACCTTGTCATACAACCTGAAGCCATAAACTTCGTATTCAGCCTGATTTCGTTTACGGACACCTTTCTTTAAAATCTTGAATTTATATATCTGTCTGTTGTGACAGCGTACTTTCTTTATATAGAACACTGTTCCCAACGGTCTGGCTAACGGATGACCGCTTATACACCTTGCGTCAACGTAATGTTCCTTAGGCAGTTCGTTTTCTATACGTGTATTTTTGGTTATGTATCCATAGGTTAATGACACATCTGGATAACGTTTCTTAAGCTCTCCATAAAAAGCCCATCGCATGATGCCCATAAATGCCGCATCTTTAAACTTCATACCTCGTTTAATTTTAGCTGGCAGCTTGATAGTTCCTTTATGATAACCAGTATGACATGTTTCACATAATGTAATTAAGTTATTAGGCGCGTTGCCACCGGTCTGTCGGCTTTCTATGTGGTGGACGTTAAGGATTTTATCCTTAGATTTCCCCTTACAGCACTGACATTTGTGACCATCGCGAAACAGTACATATTCCCTGACGTTCCAAAATCCTAACTGTTCACCCTGTTGATAGTCAGTGCCTTTTACGTCAGGATTCTTAATCTTCTGAATATCAAAAGATGCAGTTTCCACTATGATTTTAGACACTGGCAGCAGCTTACAGGTATCATCAACTACCTTTAAATGTGTACCTATTTTTTCCTTTATCGACGGTGCCAGCCAGCCTTTATCCCGCTTACGGTTATTGAACCTTGGTTTACGGTATCTGGTTTTACGGTTACGTCTTGAACGCCTGCTTGCACGCCTTGTCGCTAGAAGTTTTACAATATCGTTTCTAAGTTCCACGTCAGCAGCGTAGAGTTCTTTATCCTCTGTGGTTGCTGAAAGTCCGATATGTTTGCTTCCGGCATCAACGCCAAGTGTTACAGGCTGTGTATAGTTCGTGCTGCTATACAATAATTGTATTGTAAATGGACAATTGTTAACTACTTTTGCTTTACCCTGCCTTAAAAGAACACGCACTTTAGCATGATTTTCCGTAGGCATTAAGGGCTGTCCGTTTTCATTTAATACGTAAACCATTACGCATCCTCCTTCTAAAATGTTTAAAAGCCTTAAAGCTTTAATTACTCACTCTAAACGAGTGGTTAGTGTACCATCGCTAATGTTAATGAAAGGTTTTATATACATATGACACTGTTCCTATACCTCAGAACTGTTTAATCACATGCCTTAGAGCTACAGACTTGGTACTACATCCGTAGGTAACTATATATTCTTTCTTAACGTAGTCTTTATTTCAAGACTTAGGCTACTCACATGGGTTACAGTATTTCTACTGCAACCCCACGGGCTTGCCCGTGGGTATTAGTGAGAATTGTATCCTTTCTATATAGACCATTGTCTGTTTTGTTTGCTTTTACTTCTATATATATGGATTTTAGAGATGACAATGAAGATGAGAGCAGTAGCTACTCATGGTTTGTTAGCAAAGTGCCAAAAATTGCTACGTGGGTGCTACGCAGGAATGTGAAAGTACCACATTCCTTTGTAAATGGATATATACAATGATGCTTTGTTAACGGATTAGTGGTAGCAAATTGGTAATAACAGGAGTGCTTGTAAACGAGTTCATTTCTTTGACAGAAATACTATTAACAAAAAAAGTGCCAAAAATTGCTATATGGATGTAAATGGATATATACAATGATGCTTTATTAACGGATTGGTATTAACGGATTAATGAGCCATGTCCATTGCTTGAAAAAGACAGCAGAAATACATAATGCTCGAGCTGGAAGATGATTTTGATGACAAAGATGCCATTAAACCAGTTCTGCCATATGTTTATGAGGCATCAAAAGTGCTGGGCATTAAGCAGTTTGGAATGGTAATTTACAATACTGTAATTAACTTCGATGCATCGCAGGTATATGATACCGAGACGTTCAAAATAAATTAGTATATTAACGGGAGGGCTGCAAAAAAAAGCAGCTCTTTCTTTTGGACAGATTCATTATTTTTCATATTATATAAATAAATATTATATACGAAAGGTGTGAAAAAAATAATGAATACTGAGAACATTAAGGCATTTGCAGAAAAACATTCTGAGTTTTTAAAGGATGCTGGCCAGTCTCTTATTGTTATTGTGACTGCAGTGATATTTGCAGTTATTCTTGGAAAGTATGTATTCCTTAATGCAAACATTCCATCCGCGTCAATGGAGAACACCATTATGACAGGAGACAAGCTGATTGCCAATAGGCTTTATTACAACAAGCATGATCCTGCCAGAGGAGACATTGTCATATTCAATGCGCCTGATACGGGTGAAGAATATATCAAGCGTGTTATCGGCTTGCCGGGAGAAAAGGTTGAAATTAAAGATTGCAAACTGTATGTTGACGGAAAATGCTTAAAGGAACCATATCTTAAGGATGAAAAATGGACAAACGATAACGGACCATATACATTTAATGTGCCGAAGGGTTCATATCTGCTTTTAGGTGACAACAGGAACAATTCATTTGATGCAAGGGAATGGAAGCATACATACGTAAAAAGAGATGCGATTAAGGCAAAAGCAGGTTTACGGTATTATCCGTTTGACAGGTTTGGTGTAGTACAGTAGAGGGGGAAACATTATGATGAAAACTGATTTAGTCAGCAATTTTCCAAGCGGCATGCAAGAGAGAGTTAACAATACGGGCAGTGATATGGAAAAATGGCTGGCAGAGAGAAAAGAAAGAGCAAAATATATAAAGGACCTGAGCCTTGAAAATGAGTCCGATTCAGAGGATGGCATTGAGTTTTATTTTGTAAACGAATTTATCACTGGCGATCTGAGAGTTGAGATTTCAGCTATTGCAAAGGATTTCTTTGCAAATTGTGCTGATGTTTGCAGACAGGTTGATGAAAAGAAAGATGAACTACATGCGGTTGATTATTTTACCGGCGATTATGACAAAGCGTCCTACGGTATCAATATGATTGGAGACCAGTTTAGCTTAATGGTTATCCATTATCTGTACTATGGCACAAAACTTGGCAACGAGTTCTGCAAGAAGCAGCTGATCGCACTGCACAGAATATTTCACAAAAAGGAATATAACAGCATCAAGCGTTTTTCAAAACTAACTGGCTATGATATATTTGATGTACTGGGTGATGACATGTCCGATGGCTCGGCAGCAAGAATTATTATCATATCAAGACTTCTTGGAATTGAAGTGGAAAAAGACCGTAATTTTGAAGTAATATGCAAGCTGACAAACAAGCATTTGCGGGAAAGTATTCCAAAAGAGAAATATTCTAAAATATATGACGATGACTACCATGATGAGGACTGTGAGTCATTTGACCATAATCTTTTCATTGCAAAGGATATTGTTAACGGGTATCTGGCTGCATACAAAAAGGACATTGCAACCATTAAGTCTTGCATAAGAAATACTGCTTACAGATACTTTTCTGTTAACGAAAAACTTTATAACATGAGCATTATTGAAAACTGGCTCAGGAATGGCAGTATTTTTGTCACAAATACTGTGGAAGCAGTGGCAAATGCGTTAAGTGATCCGGATTATGAGTATGATTATACTGATCCACAGGTCGTAAAGGACGCGTCTGATGATGAGCGCTTCCAAATGCTTAATGAGCTTATGATGGCCTCATTTATTAATTTCATGATGCAAATAGTTTTTGCTGGCAATCTGAGTGCGATATCGGATAACTGGTTTTTGTTCAACGATGATAATCACAGTAAGCTTTATAAACCAATGGTTGCAGACAAGAGTGTTGATGAAGCTGAACCGGATGACTACAAACAGGATGAATCTGATGACAGAGCGGATCTGATTGCGCAGATAAATGAACTCAAGTCGCAGGTTAAGATGCAGGAGAGCGAGATTAACTCATTAAGAGGAGAGAATAAAAAGACTAAGTCGCTTCAGAGAGAACTGGACAAGCTTAAGTATGAGAATGCTGATGATAAGAAGGAACTTGCAGCATTACGTTCGTTTGTGTATGAACTGGATAAGGAAAGTGAAACAGAAGCGGCTGAAAATAACATTGAAAACATGAAGAAAGCACTTAAAAACAAGAGGCTTACAATAATTGGCGGACACCAGAATCTTGTCAATTATTTAAAGCAGGAATTTCCTGACTGGACATATACTGCAACAGAAGTAAGGTCAGACATTCCGCTGTCAAAGCTTGTTAATCAGGACTTGACGGTATTCTGCGCAGAACATATATGTCATGCTTTTTATTATAAATATTTACACATGGCAAGAAAGAATAATTTAAAAATAGGATACATGCAGGGAAGCAATATCAACCAGATAATTACGCAGCTGTACAATCAGCTTTAACAAGAAAAAAAAGGAGCGGCCGAAAACGGTCACTCCTTTTTAGTTTACTCAATGCCTACAGCTTTAAACAGTGCGTCCTTATCGTTTGCACACTCATCGTTCAAAACAAGTTCAAGCATCTGATTGAGAACAGCCCCTATTTCCTTGCCCGGCTTCATACCTACCGCAATAAGGTCTCCTCCGTTAACAGCCAAATCCTTAAGCGAAAAACACGCCTGCTGGTTAATTACATCATCAAGAACTGTAAATAATTCACTTACTTCTCTGAGACGCTCAGCTCTGTTTTTCACTACTTGACCGCTTATATCAGAGTATTTGAGCATGAAAAGACATCTTAACAGATGTTCACTGTCAAGTTTGTTGAGCCATCTCTTAACATATTTTGCTTCCGGCTTAATGTCGGCATCATGATATTTGACAAGAGTGACTACCTGCTCCCTGATACTGTTGTTGAAACGCATGCGGCGCATAATGCTGTCAGTCATTTCAGCAGACTTTGCTGCATGTCCGTAGAAGTGTCTTATGCCGTCAGGACCATCCTGATAGCTATGAGGCTTTCCAATATCATGGAAAAACGCTGCAAGGGCCAGCGCAAGACCGTTTGGATCCATAAAGAGATTTGCTCTTACAAGTACCTCAATTGTGTGGTCCCAGACGTTGAACATATGATACGGATTATTTTGATCAAAACTGAACATGTCTCTGATTTCAGGAATGAATACGGCAATAATTTCTCTGTAATAATCAATTATCTGGCGGCCCATTGTCTGAGTAAGTATCTTACAGAATTCACTGTTAATACGTTCTGCTGACACTTTTGTCAGGGTATCGCTCATCTGAAATGCTGCCATTTTGGTCTTCATTTCAAGGTCGAATTCAAGCTGTGCGGCAAATCTCAAAGCACGCATGATACGGAGAGCATCTTCCTTGAATCTGTCCTCAGGATTACCTACGCAGCGGATAACATGGTCCATAAGGTCAAGTCTGCCGCCGAATAAATCAATGAGCCCCTCTGTATCATTGTACGCCATTGCATTGATTGTAAAATCTCTGCGCTTTAAATCTTCAGCAAGTGATTTGGTAAAGCGTACTATGTCAGGATGACGTCCATCAGAATATGCACCATCAATACGGTACGTTGTGCACTCATAAAATTCATCAACAGATAGAATAGTGAGAGTACCGTGCTTGATGCCTGTTTCAATGATTTTGGTGTCAGAGAACACTTTCTTCATCTCATCAGGTGTTGCCGATGTAGTGATGTCCCAGTCATGAACCGGGCGTTTCAGTATACTGTCACGAACGCATCCGCCAACAAGATAGGCCTCAAAGCCATTGCTCTGGAGTGTGTCAATAATAGCAGCAGCTCCTCTTGGAATGTTGATTGTAATATTGTTCATATTTTGTTTCCTCCTTTATTTGTATTTGTATGAACTATGATAAAGGTGGAGTTTGCTTACAGTTAAAAAAGACTGGTGTTTTTCGCACCAGTCTCTTTTTGTTTAGAATATTCTTTCAAGGTCATGGCTGATAACCTTTTCCAGAAAGTCTGGAATTACAAATTCCTCGACCTCTGCCTGACGAAAAGCATAGTCTTGGAATAGGATGTCGTTACAATTCTCTTTAATGACAACTTTTTTGAGGTTTGTCATTCCAAAAGCATTTGGTCCGACTATCACATTGTCAACGTCAAAGGTGATTTCCCTTATCGCTGTGTGACAGAAACAGTCGTCACCAAATATTTTTATTTGGTTCTTTGGCAGATTGATTTTGCTAAGATTCATACACTCAAAAAATAAGCGTGAATCTGCTTTTTTAGTACCAATGCCTGACAAATCAGCTTTTTTGAGATTTTCGCACTGAGCAAATGCCCCTGAACCAATTTTTCTGGCAGAGAGCGTTATATATTCAAGCGCTGTTTTTGCAAAGGCTGATGAACCAATTATCTGTACCTTGTCAAGATTAATACTCCTCAATGATGTACATTCACTGAATGCATAATAATCAATGACATTTACACTGTCTGGAAGCTTGACTGTCTCAAGATTTTTACAGCCAAAGAATGTTTCCCAAAGAATTGCTGTAAATGCACTGTTCTCCGGGAGTTTGACACTTTTGATGCCTGAACAGGCAAAACATCCAGAACCAATGTGCTTTACGCTGTCAGGAATGCTGATTTCAGACAAGTTTTCTGTCTGCTTAAAAGCAGATTCTGCAATAGTCTTAAGACCGTCATTTAAGATAACTTCTCTGAGTTGTCTGCACTCCCTAAAGGCATCAGATCTGACTACAATTACTGTTGATGGAAGAATAATCTTCTCGACAGCAGTTTTGGAAAAAGCTGAGTCTCCAACAGCAGTAATACCTTCACCAATGGTTACATTCTTAAGATTTTTACATCCTGAGAATAATCTATCAGGAATTGCTCTGTCACCACTGATTGTTACTGACTCAAGATTTTCACAATTCTGATAAACACCTTCATCAAGCTCTGAAATATCTTTGATGTCAAGATTTCTGACAGCGGTGCCCTCGAACGCATGCCGATCAATTTTTGCTGACAGGTTTCCGGCATCCAGATTGCTGCACTCAGAAAAAGCACTTGTGCCAATGAATTGTACGTGAGAGAGATTAATCTTCTCAAGGCACTGACATCTGCGGCAGAAGCCATCAGGAATTTCGGTGATGGTCTCCGAAAGAATAATTTCTTTCAGATTGAAGCAGTCAAAGAATACGAATTCCCCCAAAGTGATAATTCCTGAAAGGTCAATTTTCTCAAGATTTGTGCCTTCAAAACAACCAGTTTTTAAGGCTGTCACCTGCTTTGGGACTTCAAACTCTGTAAGATTTGATCCTCTGAAACACCTTTCTGGAATGTAAGTCAGATATTTTGAGTATGTAATTTCTCTAAGTTCTGAAAACTCAAATACTTTGTTGCCAAGAAATTTAACATTTGTAAGATCAATTTTTGCAAGTGCTGAATTCTTAAACGCCTCATCCTCGATACTCTCAAGACCAGCTGGTAAAATTACTTCCTTTACACAAACATCTTCAAACGCCTGTTCGCCGATAGCTTTCACGTCATCAGGGATTGTAAGTACGTCTGAATTTGTGCTGCTGTCCTCAACGTCAACAAGAACGCCGTCAACAATTGTTAAAAAAAAGTCGTTAACAGATCTTCTTTCTGTACTTGACTCAGGTACCTCCTGAATGGCCTTATTTGTTTTGTATACTGTAAGTTTCATAAATTTGTCCTCCTTTATTATTTTTTTTGTTTTATGAATTTACAGGATAAATATGAGTTTTACTGGCGGATAAGGAAAAATAAAGTGTTACTTGATGCTGAAAACATCTGCAAGCATTTTTGGACAAATAAATAAAAGTAAATATTATAAAGTAAAAATGTATTTACAGAAAGGAATAATATTATGGACAGAGATGATATGGAAAACAGGGAAATCTATGTGCATGATACACAGGTTTCAAAGCGAGAGATTGAAAATGCAGAGGAAAGCCTTCATACAAGAGAGATCATTGGTGATAGTTCATCAATACTGTTGTATAAGCTCAGAAAGGCTGCCTTTGATGGAGCACTCACTCCGTATAAGGTTGATTTCTTGAGAAAGGATATTACTAATTTTACCATTTGCAAAATATTGATGCATATATTAATAAGTGTGGCAGATTTCAGAACTACGGACAAAGATGAGAAGAAAGAAGTCATTGCAAAGCTTGCTGGGCTGTATCTGCCATTAGGGAATAAGCGCTATGTTGTGGATTGGAATGCACTGATGGATAAGTCGCCAGCATTATTTACGAAGATGACGGAATATTATCTGGAAATTGTCAGGAAGTTCGATGAGGCATTAAGCCTTTTTGATCATAATGATGTATTCTGCAAGTAGTGCCGCATCAGACGCATTTCAAATGCCATTTATAAAGGAAAAATCACAGTTTTCATTGGTGAACATAATGATGTGTACATGAAGTTTGTGGACAACGGCAAAGAATACGCTGCATCTCTTGTACTTGAAAACTACAGCTGGATGAAGCAGAAAGATAAGGAAGACAAATCCCCTGAGGAGAAAAGCCTTTTTGGTTTAAATATGACACCACGGGATCCATTTGAAGATACGACAGAAGAAGCGCTTGCAAACTTTTCTCTGGAAGTACTTGCTGACCGCATTGATTTGATTTTCTCTCACTGGCGTAATGCTAATCTGGACTCGGATGCTGTTATTTCGTTCTACAGAATGTTGAATATGATTCTCGAAGATAAAAGCCTCTGTATTCAGTCAGACAATTGCCCGGAAATCAAAAAATGTAGAAACATAATGGTTAAAATCAATGGTCCGCGCTGTAATCCGTTCATGTCCAGTGGCATGCACTGGTAGGAGCGTATTATGTTGATAATGATAATTAGCGTAATTATTCTTGGCAGCGGATTTGTGCTGTCAGGAATAGGGATATTTATTTTTGCCAGATATCTGCTTGCAGAAGATACTGCTGCCATAATACTTGCGCCGGATGTATACAGTGTCGATGGAGATATTGTGAAAGATACAGCATGGAATATTGTTCATCTACATAAGTCTGCAAAGACGGGTGATGTGGTCCATATACGTATAAGCAGGAAAAGCAGAAGAGTGGTGTCAAATATGGTATCAATATTAATTCTGATACTTTGCGGCGGCGGACTGTCATTTATCGGATATGTCTGTATAGTATTGGCAAGTAATATTATCATGCTTATATAATTGTTTCTTTTATACTTTACTCTGCTAAACAACCAAGTGCATACAAAAATACCAGCAACAAAGTGCTGGTATTTTTTTTGTTTACAGAGAAATTTCGCAAACACTTCCCATATCAATTGCCATTATAGTGACAATATGGTTGTCAGAATATGTCACGTTTGCAACATATTTGCCAGCAGCAAACTCGTTAACATGCTTTGCTGACGAAGTATACTGCACAGGTTCCTCATCCTCTTTGAGCATTGCCGTGATGTCGTCGTCAACAATACCGCACATGAGTTCTTTAAGCTCTTTTGTGGTGCCATTAAAACGAACTACATCACAGTTGGCCTCATACTCTGAGTCCTGCTTTGTGATGAAGAACTCCTTTGGTAAATCCTCTGCCGACTTTGACAAGAGCTCAAAATAACTCTCATCATCAAGAGATAAATCTGCAAGTACTCCAGCAGGTAAATCTTCCTCATTTCTTAATACGTTTTCTGTCGTTTTAATCATAATTTTTATCCTCCTTTATTATTAATTTAATTATAATATGTATAAATATGGTGTTTACATAAAAAGAAAGAGCAGCAGTGATGCCGCTCTTTAATTTGTTTACTCCATTTTGTCCCAGATTTCTTTGTATTTGTCATACATGTAGTCCGGAATAATCAGTTCATGTATCTTTGTTTTAGCAAGTTCATAGCCTGTATACAGACATGTCTGCGTACAGTTTTCATCCTCAGCTGGCAAAAATTCAAGTGTTTGGATTTCTATGCCGCACAGTGCATACCCTATGAGATATGAACCGGGATAAATAGTCAGATGTTCCAATTTGAGACCATGCAGACAGCGTCTTTCAAAAGTAAGTACTTTGGCTGGAAGCTTTAGGTCCAGTTCATTATCAATGTTATTGAAACATTCTTCAGGGATTTTCTCCAGATCCATACATCTGCTTAAGTCTACTCGTTTCAAGTTGACACATCCATTGAACGTCTGCTTTCCAAGGTTCATGAGTCTGGAAGAACATTCAACCTTTTCCAGACCTGAGAATTCAAAAGCTCTTATCCCGATGGAGCGGATGTTTGAAAAATCAAATTCCTTAAGATTACGACATCTTACAAATGCACGGCAGTTTATGGTTCTAACATTTTCAATGCCGGTTATTTCGCAAAGTTCTTTACAGTCGATAAAACAATCTGTCTGGATTGTTGTCAGGCGTTTTGACAGATGCGCTTTTTTGAGTTTTACACAGCTGTTAAAAACTCCTTGGTCCAGAAATTCAACTGAGTCAGGAATATTGATTTCCTCAAGGTCTGTATACGAGAAAGCGCCTTCGTTAATACCTTTAAGACTTTCAGGAAATGTAATGTTACTTAGTCCAGTGTACCGGAACGCAAATGAAGCTATGCGTTTCAAATTCTTTGGCAGCTTTATTTCTGTGAGTTTTTCGCAGCCATAAAAAGCATATTCCCCGATGCTGACAATGTTTGTGTCTGCCTCGTCAGTAAACGTAACTGTCTCCAGATTTGAGCATCCTTCAAATGTGCCAATATTTACTGATGCACCTGTCTTTGGAGCATTAATTGTGACCTCTTTTAACAGATTGCATTTTTTGAAGACACCTGTACCCAGTTCATTTATATTCTCAATGTGGACTTTCTCAAATGAACATTCCACAAATACATTGGAATGAACATGTTGATAAGGATAGAGAGTAAGTTCTTTTGTTTTTAAAGATTTGCATCTCTTAAATGCGCCATCTCCAAACCAGCTTATTGAGTCAAGGCTAATATCCTCAAGATTTTCACAGCCAGCAAAACAGTTTTTTGACACAGATTTGCCACAACTAATCTTAACTGATTTGAGCTGATGGCAGTCTGCAAACATTCCTGTTTCCAAAGAGAAATTCCTTGGAATATTTACCGTCTCCAATGCAGTTTCAGCAAAGATATTCTCACCATTTCTGTCATGGTGGATCAATTTTTCCGGCAGAGTTACATGCTTAAGACCTGAATTTTCAAAAGCAGATGACTCAATGTAAAGCATTTCTTTTGGAAAATCTACTGATTCAAGGGCAGTACAGCTTTTGAAAGCAAAATGCTTTATTCTCTCCAATTTTTCCGGAAAGTTGATTTTCTTAAGACTGCTGCACTGGTAGAAAGCTGCTTCGCCGATGGTTTTTAAACCATTTGGCAGAATAACCTCCTCCACATCACTGCGGTAAAAGGCATAGTCGCCGATAACAGTTACTTTTGCTGGGATTTTAATCACCTTGCACCCATTTGTCTTGCAATTTTTGAGAGTAGCACCTTCTATGGTAAACTCCGGCTCAAGAGATTTCTTGTCAGCAGAATCCTCCTCTTTAGCAAATTTGAACAAACTTGTCTCTTTAATTGTAAGTTTCATAATATTTTCCTCCTTTATTCTTTTTTTTGTTTATGAATTTACGGGATAAAGATGAGTTTTGCTGGCGGATGAGCAAAAATTTATGCTGACAATTAACATCAAGTGCCACTTGATGTAAGAAATTCAGTAAAATCAATGATTTCAAGGCTTTTAATAAAAACAGATGCCGCAAAACCCTTATATTTGCGTTATTTTGTTTAAAGTGTCACTTAATGCTGAAAATTTTCTGCCAGTATTTTTTGGACAAATGAACGAAAGTAAATATTATATATACAAAGACGCAAAGGAGACTATTATGGATGAGCGACATGATTAAGCTAAGACAGCGATTCTGCAAGGACTGTGATATTCCTGTTAACATATTCGATGAACCATACTTTTCAGACAGGCTCAAACTGTTTGATTTTCTATATAATTCTGTAAGCAAGTGGGATTTGTTTAAAAGTGAACTTGCAAAGTATGACAGTGCTATGGATTATTTTGCTGACTATAGCCGCATAAAGGATGAAGCAGTTGAAACTGTAAGGAGTACAGAAGGTTTTCAGCTTTTCACAGCTTATGGCATCAATGATTTTTCAATAAAAAATAAAGGGCTCCCGGTAAGCAAGATATACAACCCCGAGAATAACGGCAGAGTATTCTTAAGTATTGACATGAAAAAGGCTAATTTTTCAGCGCTGCGGGAATACCGCGATGATATATTTGGCGGATCTGATACATGGGAAAACTTTATCAGCAGGTTTACTGATAACAAGCACATCATAAACAGCAAGTACATCCGTCAGGTTATCATGGGCAATCTTAATCCAAAGAGACAGACTGCTTACGAAAAGGTTCTTATGGATAAACTGCTGACAGATATTCTGCATGCAAAAATTATTGACAAAGAGAACGTGGCGGCATTTCTTGCTGATGAAATTATCTTTGACATAACTGATCTGGAGAACAGGCGTGAAGTAATAGCTGACATATACAAAATATCCGGTCAGGCGCCATATATGAACACTGAGGTCTTTTCCCTGCACAAGATTTATGGGTATGGTGTTGACGGTTACATCAAGAATGTCTATTCGAATGTCTATTTAATGGACAATGCAGCCCGCAGCATAAAGGTTAAGTGTGTTGACAAAGACATGATGACATTTGTTGCGAGATACTTGTTAAAGGAGCCTGTTACGGATTCAGACAGGACGTTCTATTGCAATGGACTGCTTGCGAAGTTTGAACAGGTGCCGGAGATTACAACCGACCTGAAGTTTGATAATAAAATTGATGGAAATTAATAAGGACGGCTGTATCTTATGACTAAAGTCACAAGTCTTTATTCTAGCACCAAGATAATGATTATTGCGGAAAGCGAATATTTTTTGGGACAAAATTGATTTTAGGCACTATATATAACGATAAAATTATCAAGTCTTGTTTGTGTCTTGATAGAATGAAAGGAATATTGAAAACTATGAAAAGCATAAAAAGAATGTATGTCGGAAGGAGTGGCAGCGGTAAGTCATATGAATGTATAGAGCTGGCTAAAAATCATTGTAATGGAATTACCATAATTTTTGCCGGTATACCCATTTTCAAAAAAGAAAAAGATGAATTAAGAAGCTGTGGGTTTACTTTTTGTGATACAAAGGATTTGTATGAACTTGACCCGAAAAAAGGAAACAAGTATTACATATATAATGCTTATCCTTCAGCTCTTAAGTTTCACATGTTTGATGATATTTGGGACTTTCTAATCAATAATATAAAGAGACTAAACAAAAAAGATGTTTTGATTATATTTGACGAGGGGGTTATTTCTGATTTTAAAATTCCGCAAGGGTTCATGCTTAGTACGGATAATAGACAAATGAAAATGAAGTTTTTGTCAAAAATAGTGCGTTATTTTTTAAAATCTGGCATTGTGTTCACAATTCAGGAAGAAGACCCAACGGTTTTAGGAGAAATAAAGAAATTCAATGTCCTTAGCATTTTGGGAACGGATTATGAAGTTGTAGTAAAAGATTATGCAAAATAGATGTGAATACTGTTCGCCAACAAAAAGATGTCGTATTAAGATAATCAAAGGAGAAAAATATGGGAGTGACAATAGAAAGTCCAAATTATTCAATAGATCTTGGCCCTGCAGGATTTAACAGATTGAGGCAGAAAGTTGCAGACCTTACAGCAACGGACATTGCAGAACATTACAGCAAACTGACGGATGGAATGTTTCTTGTTGGAGATGAACGACAAAAGTTCATGGCTTGCTATAACAAGAAGATTGCAGAATTAAACGCAAAATATAATGAGAAATATAGTAATATTCTTGATTTTCTATATGAAAGTGACTGTAGTGGAAAAATGGATACTGAACATTGCAAATCAATTTGGGAAATCATAAAAGACTATAATGATGATATCTGTTATGGATATGCCGGACGTTCAGATTGTGCAAAGTTTTCTGATTTCAAGGACATTGTAAAGGATTGTATTGATAAATGCGTTGAGATGGAATGGTGGTAAAGACATTGTAACTCAAAAACAAAAAGCACCGCATGAATTTCACGTATGAATATACAAAACAAAGGAGAATGAATTATGCTGAAAAAATACTTACAATTTTTAATTGACTCATTTGAAAAACTTACTTCCCTTGGTGGAAGCAACAGTACATGGAACGACTATTTCCTTACTGTTAGAAACGAGCTTTTAGTTATTCTTATTGGGCTGGCTTACATTATAGCTATATTTCTCATTATTTATATTCCGATTTTCGGGAATAAAAAGCTGATACGAGGAATAAGAAAGAAAGATAATTGGTACAGATTTTACAACCTGTATGAAAAATATACCGAGGCGGTATTAAAGATCAAGTCTATCGTAGACTGTCAGATTCAATATGATAATTATGCATACAATGATTATCTCAACAAAGAATTAATTGAAGCATTGAATAAGTTCGGAATTCAGATTTCAGGAATAAACTTTAAAAATGGTGATAGGTTTGATAAAGATCTGTTAAATAATACTCTTAAACAGTTTAATCTTCAAAACTGCCTGTTAATGGAAGAAATTCCAAAATACAAATGGGATAACTGTGGAGTGTTTGCTGAATTCAATATTCTTGGAAAGAATTGGAATAAAGAATTACGTTACAACATTAAATGTGTTGCATCATGTTCCGGATTGCTGCTCATATATGCAGTCTTTGTTGTTCCACTCATTCTTATGCTGTTTAAGTAGGAGACTATAAAGTCCACCACATCCGCAGGTTTTGCCCTGCGGGTGATTTCTGATGAAGTGATTTGCAGAAGATAGAACTTAGAGGAGAAAATTATGCAGATACGAAAGAAATTCAAGTATTCAAAAGATAATAATGGTCAGATAAATATAATATACAACATTCCTGACGAGGTATATGCCGACACAAGAATCAAAGGCATGTCATTTGCAAAGCTGAAAGTTGGTTATCCTACATTATTTAAAATATGTGAACTTTTATATAATTATGACGTTCTTATGGCAATAATAACTGTATTGGCTGCCATAGAAATGGTTGCAATTATTATGGAGCTGCTCATGCATTTTTGTGTTAGACATATCGGTATGTCGAAAATGATTATGACTGTTACACTCTTTCTGACCATTGTGTTTTTGATATTTATTCAGTGCTGGCTTGATAAGATGTTTGAAAAATCAGAACCGTACTATATCAGAGCAGAGCTCTTTAAAGCTATCGTTTATGATGAAACAAGAATATATCCCGGCTATAGCAACAAAAGGAAGAAAGTCACAGATATAGAAATTGATTGCGACGAAAATCCTTATAGCTGCAGCGATTATATCCATTGTCAGTTTTCGACACCTTTCAAAAATGGAGAATCGTGCACTGTTGAGTTTTGGTTTGCGGATGATTTGAAGTATGAAACGATTATCAAGAGGAAGTAGCTATGGAAATCACGAAAAAGTCTACTAATTTTAGGACAAAACTGTGATTTCAGGTACTATATATATAACAATAAATAATGTTAACCCGATCATTTTAGAGGAGACAAAGATGTATAATATATATTCTGTTTTTAGAAACTTATTCATTTTGACGCTTATTGTACTTTTGTTATCATTTGTACTTTTATGTGTAGACAAAAAAATAGTTAAGAACAAAAAAATATATAAATTCATAGATAAGTTTCAAAATGCAGTTTCTATCATTTGTATAATAAGCTTATTTGTATTTATCATATCATTAATGGGATTTGCTGTTTCTGGTGGAATGGTTTCTCTTAAAATAAAAAATACAATGGCTAATTATTTTAATACTGATGTAAAACTACATTATAATCAATTAATTGTGGATGGCGATGAATATTATGAATATAAGTATGATGATAAAAAGGATGAAATAATCTTAGATAAGATTAATTCCGATAAAAAGATAGTAATAAAAGATGTTTTTGGAAAATAATCTGTTGCAGCGTTCGAAGGTAAAAAGAAAACGAGAACGAATATTTTTTTATTTAAAAGAAAGATATGGATAAATTTATGATTGCTATTTGTATAGGTACTGTTGGTGTTGTTCTTTATATATTTTCTTGGGCTTGGACTGTTGATTCAGTTGAACATGTCAAAAGCTTGCTAAAAATGCAGTAAGAAACCGCAGCAAAAATGCAACAGAATAAGATTTCATCTGATTCAAAAGATGAATGCTTCAATTACGAGAATATGTAGAAAAGGCAGAAGAGGTACAGAAATGTACCTCTTTTTTGAGCTTATATATTAGCGTCTCCTGCAGACAGGTTGTGGAAGCATAATAAATTTGCA
>UMCM01044997.1_pt1 | contig 67824 bp, 66 predicted proteins | sample 1964231 | NCBI WGS metagenome assembly UMCM01 (sample SAMEA4835968, study PRJEB28245) | human gut metagenome | biome: gut microbiome; material: fecal sample | place: Denmark | collected 2008
CGGTATGCTTTTCATTTACAAAGGCTTACCGCCTATTGTGTTTTAAAAATGTACGTGCATTTTGCACAAAAAATGAGTAGAATAAACGCAAATGTTATACAATAGTTATGCAGTTTTGATAACAGTGTTGTACAAGTGTTGTACAAATGCTTTCTCCGTATAGTCAATAAGTTACGGACGTTTTGCCCCAATCACATTGAAACACGGAACAGTCGCTTTGGAACACAGTACACCCAAACAGAATGTTTAATTATAAAATGAATATAAAATGGCAACATTGAAAGCAGTAGTGAGAACGGCACGGGCTGACGGATTTTATCCGGTGTATATCCGGGTGACTCATCATCGAAGCTCTGCGTTCATTAAGACAGACAAGATGGTGACGAAGAAGGAACTCACCAAAACTAATGAGATTAAAGACCCGTATGTTTTGCAATTCTGTTCGCAGAGAATATTGGAGTATACGGAAAGGCTTAATAGCAAAAATATCGAGTATTGGACAGTCAAGGAAGTAGTCGAGTTTCTTGCAAGTGGGAATGATGACGTTTGTTTTTCAGATTATGCACGAAAGCATATCAACCGAATGATTGACAACGGTCAACAACGTAATGCTAAGAACTATCAGCTGGCATTGCAACATTTGGAGCGTTTTTTAGGAACAACGCAGATAATGTTCTCACACCTTACATCGCACTTGATGAATAGGTGGATTAAGTCGCTTGAACAGACACACCGAGCTAAGGAGATGTATCCTATCTGTATGCGACAAGTATTTAAAGCTGCTATTCTGGAGTATAACGACTATGATAATGGGATTATTCGTATAAAGACTAATCCATGGGTGAAAGTGGAGATTCCTTCGGCAGATCGTGCAGAAAAACTTGCCATTACACCCGAAGCGTGTCGGGAATTCTTTTCATTTCCTCTGCCGGAAAGTAAGATGAAATATCCACAGACGGAGTTCGGACGTGATATAGCCATGATGGTGCTTTGTTTGGCAGGAATCAACACAGTTGATCTATACAATTTGAAAAAGCAGGATTATCGGAACGGCATTATTCACTATCAGCGTGCCAAGACAAAGAAGTTTCGTGCCGACGGTGCATATATGGAAATGCGCGTGCCGGCAATTATTCAACCGCTCTTCGATAAATATCTCAATACGAAGGAGGATGACGATCGTCTGTTCAATTTTTATCAGCGTATGACAACATCTGACAGTTTTGGTTCCAATGTTAACAGTGGAATTAGGCAAATATGTGAGGCCATGGGAATGGCAAAAGAAGAACGGTATTCGGTCTATACATTCCGGCACACGTGGGGTACTGTGGCACAGAATGACGTGAGAGCTTCAATTGATGAGGTTGCATTTGCGATGAATCATGCTGCTGGACATAAGGTAACACGGGGTTATATAAAGATAGATTATTCACCTGCTTGGGAATTAAACGAGAAAGTGGTTGATTTCATTTTCTTCTCCGGTAAGACATCTGTTCGCGAGCAGAAGCAGGAAGATACGCATTTTAGATTATCATTCCGATATATGGTAAATGGGGCGGCTTACCACAATGGGCAGAAAGTTGCAGAGTTGACTGATGTAGGATTCAACAACGTGGACGATGTTATAGCACGACTTGTGACAATGTTACCCGAAGATATTCCTAACCGTTCTATGGTGATGTTTAAAATCGTCAATCTTGATAAGAATCAGACGGTAGTATATCAGCGGCAGAAAGGAAAGGGCTTCTGATTTTTTCGAACCTACAAGGAACTTTTTCTTTGTAGGTTTTTGTTTTTATGAAGAAAAGCGACATCCTTTCGGATATCGCTTTCAAGCAAAACTGTATTATATTACCCCTAAGGGTAAGCAACTCCTCGCGTCTAAAGTAGAGAGAAGTAGATTATTCTTCGTCGTCCTCTTCATCCCCAGCAAGTTCGACCAACTTATCTTCAATGGTAAGGTGAATTTCGTTATCATCAATGCTGATGTTTCTCGGCATAATTATTTTAATGAACTCCATAGAAACCTTCACTCGGTCTTTAGGATCAAGTTCTAAAAAGTCTTGCATTATTAGCGGTGTCATATCCCCTTCAGGTATCGTATTGTGAGTTTCAAGCCATTTTTCAATCATGCCTTTGGCCAATGCTGTTATTTTGTTAGGTGTTCCTTTTTGTCGTCCTCCTGTCTTTTTCCCTTTTGCCATACCATAATGATTATTAGTGTAAAAAGATAAAATGATGTTGCGAAGATAAGGGCTTACTTTCGCAAATGAGGTATAACTTTTAATAATTAAAACAAAGGTTTTATGGGATTAATTGGAAGTGCTATAGGAGCGGCAGGTAGCATATTTGGCGGTATCTCTGCATCGAAAGCAATGAAGAAAATTAAGAGCAACGTTGAGGCGCAGCGACAGAAGAACCAAAATTGGTATGATCGCAGGTACAATGAGGATTATACGCAACGAGCCGATGCGCAACGTATTCTCACGCAGACGGAAGAGAGTATCAAGAACCGTAATAAGCAGGCAGCTGGTATACAGGCTGTAATGGGCGGTACTGATGAAAGTGTAGCAGCTACAAAAGAAGCGAATAGCAAGGCTCTTGCTGATGCAACATCACAGATTGCAGCACAGGCGGATGCGCGCAAAGACAACATCGAGGCCACCTATATGCAGAATGACAATGCTTTTGTTGAGCAACTCAATCAGTTAGAAAAAGGTAAGGCAGAAGCGATAGCCGGAGCCGTACAAGGAGTAACGAGTGCGGCAAGCAAAATGCCATTTTAATGTGTGGAGGTAACTTATGGCGACATATGATGATATATTAGGCAATGGAGGTGGCACACCTTTTCCGAAAGGTTCTAAAGAATGGCATGAACAGCAACAAGACGGTTCTTCTGCACCTCCACCTGTAAAGGGTACACAGGAATGGGTGGAACAAAAAGCGGCTACGGCTCCTGTTGTTACCGCACCTAAACCTGACACAACTACTACACCGCCACCTCCGACCAAGCAAGAAGGCTCGGACGGTGGTGCCCTTTCATATGCTGAACTGTTCAAGAAACTTAATCCTTATACTCCACCGACCGACGAAGAACTTGCTAAAGAGAAGAAAAAGCAGAAACGTGACCAAATTTTTGCTGCAATTGGTGATGGCATATCTGCTCTCTCCAATCTGTACTTTACAACACAGGGTGCACCGAATATGTATAGTGGAAAAAACACAGCTTCGGAAAGGCTACAGGTTAGGTATGATCGATTAATGAAAGAACGTAATGAGAATGCCCGGGCTTATTTGAGCGGCCTGTTCGGTGCTATGCAGGCTGATGATGTCAAAGCGAGAGATGATCGTAATTGGAGACATCAGTTAGCACGCGAGAAAAGAGCCGATGCCATTGCGGACGCAAAGGAAAAACGAGATAACCAGATATTTGATCTCAACGTTAAGCTCCAAAACAATAAAATATCAGCAGCCGAAGCTGATGCAGAACGTAAAAGAGTGGAGGCCGAATATGCTGATGATCTTGCAAAGGCTAGACTTGAAACTGAAAAGGCTAAAGCGGGCGCTTCAAAAGCTTCTGCTTCCGCATCCAATGCTAGAGCTGGGTATTATAACCGTGGTGGTAGTGGCGGCAATAAGAAAAGGATGACACTTACTATTGATGGTAAGACCACTTACTATGATACGAAAGAAGATTATGAGAGAGCGGTGCAGCGTGAGGCTAAACGGTTAGGTATTAAGACTCACCAATATGTGAAAACCACAGAAAATGATGTAATGGGGGCAAAAGAAAAGAATGTCTCTACTCCAAAACCTATCAGCCAACTTGCCGGTGAAGTTGAAACGGCATCGAATAAGAAGAAAAGTCCAACAGCCGGAGATAACAGTAGTAATAAAAAGAAAAGTCCAACATCATAAATGAAACATTATGCCTGAAAATGAGGATAAAATAAAGAAACTATACGACACGTTTGTTTCTGATGGTTACGATATGGAGAGTGAAGAAGATTTCCGCAAGAACTTATCGGATTCTACAAAACGCAAGGCAGCTTATGATGCTCTAGTGAAAGAAGGTTATGAGATGGAACCGTTTGAAGAGTTTGAGAATAATATAGGTTTCGGAAAGATTCAAACACCTGTACCGGAGCCTGCTGTACAAACAGAACAGGCGTGGCAACCTACCGAACAAGAAAAAGCAGAGATGATTGCCAGTACAAACCGTATGATGCAGAATGTGGAAACACAGATACAAGACGCAAATGAACGTGTAGATAATATACAAGAATACGGGTTGAATCCCGGATTGCAAACTAAAGAGGGTAAAATGCTGTTTAATCCTGAAAATGGGAAACTGGAAAAAACATATATTACTCCACTTGGTAACAAGACTACTAGTAAACCTCTTGCTGACATCGAGAGTTTCCGGTACCGACAGGCTGCCGATATGTCAATCGGCGGACAGTTACGCAAGGCTAATCTCCGTTTGCAGGAGTTAAAAGCTAAGCAAGCGGAAAGAGCCTCCGAAGTGCATAAGGAATGGGTAGAAGAAACGGAAAAGAACAAAGCGCCGCTCGCTGCCATATTGGGAGCAGCCACTTACACACCGCGCCAGCAATCAGACAAGGAAAACAGCGCATTGAGAGTAGCCATTAGAGAAACAGAAGAGCTCATCAAGAACCTTGAAGAACAGAAAGACCGTGAAAATGGGGTTGATGTAGGCTTTTGGCGTGGTTTTGGTCGTACTATGGGTGATGTACGCACGTGGGATTTCGGTATGGGTGATATGGCGGATGCCATGACCATGATGAATGCCGACAAACTCAAAGGTGATAATGCCACAGAGGGCGAGCGTGAATCCCATGATATGATGATGGGTGCAATCCATGAGAAACAACAAGCAGAGGAAAGATACGGTGGAAATGCCGACTTTTGGAACAGAGCCGGTATCATGACTGGGTATATGCCTTCATTTATGTTGGATTTCATTTTGACTGGTGGCGGATTCAACGGTTTGTCTACATTCTCAAAAGGAAGCACTAAAGTCGCCGCAAAAGTCATAGGTAAAGAAACGGCTGAAAAAATGGCTCAACAGGGGTTCAAATCCTATATTAAAGAGAATGGTGTTAGAGGGTTAGGACAGTACGCAACAGATTGGACTATCAAAGCGCTTGGGACAACCGCAGATGATTTGCTTGTACGTGCTCCGTTGATGACAAACACCATACAGGCAGGAAAAACGGTTTCTGACATCATTGACCGAAAGCTTGGTGATGTGGTTGTTGATGAAAACGGTAACTATGATTTCTCCAATGATAAGACCTGGGGAAGTGCAATATGGCAAGGTGAAGCCAATGCTATCATTGAGAATTATTCAGAAATGTTTGGCGCACATCTTGATCCTATTCTTACGCTTGGCAATATGAGCAAACTCGCCAATGTTCTAGGGGCAAAGCGATTGGGAGGTGTACTTTCAAAAGCAGATGCCGGTGCATTGAATAGTATAATGGGGCAAACTCATCAGATGTTCAATAAAATGGGTGTCAGTGATTATGTTGGTGAAGTATCAGAAGAATACTACGGTCAATTGTGGCGCACAATGCTCAATCTTGATGATGCTTATCAGCAGAATCCGGACGGCACGCATACTAACTTATTTGCAACTGGGCAATTCCACGGTGATATTTGGGGTGGAATGGCACTCTCTATGGGGTTGATGGGGGCAGGAAAACATACTCTGTCTGCTGCAAACTACGCTTCCATGAAGCATGGCGTGAACAAAGCAGATGCAAAAGTGAATGAATTACTTGGTAAAGAAGTATGGGAGCCGTTGAAGGCAACACTTGACCTTACTACCAATGAGAATATCGGTGAAGTTGCGGAACTTGTTGTCGGTGATAAAGATTTTACCGCTGATGAGAAAGCAGCCGTACTGAATTATATGGAACGTTTGTTGAATTTGCGTGGATTCAATCTTGCTTCTATGGCCCGGTCCCGTGGCGGTGTTCAAAGTGAAAGCGAACAACAGGCAAATGATAGTTATCTTGACGGATACAACGTCACTTCCTCGCAGGAAATGAACGATGCGAAGAACCTGTACGAATACCATCGAACACAAGTGGCAGACCTTGCAGATGAGAGTATGTTTGCGATGATTGAAGAGAATCCGATTGCCGCATTGGAATTTGTGAACGGGAATGAGCAATGGAGTGATGAGGATAAGTCTTCTGTTATCGACTATATCAATGCCAAGCAGGTTTACAATGGCATGATTCAACGTGTACGTGATGATATAGACGGACGGGTGGAACAGAGCAATTCGATGATAGATGCACGTGTGAACCGCAAGACAGGTATGATACAGGGGGCAACCATGAAGCAGGATGAACGCAAGGTGTATGTTCTTAGTGGGACTCTTGTACCATATGCAGATGGTAGCGGTGTAAGTGTGACTGATTCTGACAATAGCATCATTGTTCGTGATGCGGACACAGGTGGGCTTGAACAAGTATCTCCCGATGCTATATTGTCTATTGATGATGTACAAGACCCATACGAGCAGAAGGAGTTGGCTGTACAATCTATCAGAGAACAATTTGCACGTGAAGCTGCGGATAAGATTGATGGTGTTGTCACATTCAATCCGGGCGAAACCTATACCATTGCCGGTGAAGGCGGTTCGCAAATACAGGTCACAATAGTTTCAGATGAGAACGGAATCATAGACAATGGCGACGGAACTATCAATGTGACAGACGGAACAAATGTATTCCCTATAACAAAAGAGGCTATCCAACAGTTTGTGGACGCATCTAACATTGCACGAATCGCAGAGTTTGAGCAACAGAGAGCTGAAGAAAACTTTGCTTTGCAGCAGGAAGAGCGGGAAGCAGACCGACCGCAATATGCAATGAATGACCTTGTGACGCTCCGTGATGAAAATGGTATAGGTATTCGTGGTAACATCACCGCCGATGTGGATGCCGATGGACTATATGAAGTTTATACGGAAGATGCCTTGAATGGTAAGCGTGTGAATATGTTTACCCGTGAAGAGCTTGATTCCATGCTGATAGAACACAATGGGCAACCTGTTGAGATTGCCAATTCAAGTGTGAATGATAATTCGGAAGTGGCAGCAAGTTCTCTGGAGGAACAACAGTTGCAAGTGTCTGCATTAGAACGAATCCCCAAAGATGAACAAGGTAATCCTATCTATGAGCAGGCGGAAACTCCCGACCTTGCTTGGGATGCCATTGTTGAGCAGACAGAAGGAGACGAAGCTATGGCCCAGTCCGTGGCTAACGGAATGGTTGCGGACAAAGAAGCAGCATTGAAGAAAATCGAGAAAACGAAATCTGCCGGTGGAAACACTATTGCAGAGAAGATTGTAGCAGAGAAAGAACGCAAGGCGGCGATTGATGCAGCCAAACAGGAATTGTCCATTTGGCAAAAGATAGCCGGCACTGCCAACCGCAGAAAAATGGAAGCAGATGCGGAGCGCAGACGTATTGCCGATGAAGCTACCGCATTGCGCAAGGCGGAAGAAGAAAAATTGCGTGCAGAGCGTGAGGAAGCAGAACGCAAGGAACGTGAAGCACTTAACGGAGTTCCCGATATAGTGGAAGATGTTCCCAAAGATGCCCGTGCAAGAGGATATAGACGTGTAAACGGCCATAAGGTTGACAGACAAGAACCATTACAGGCTGTACAAGGTAAAGAGGTGAACGTGAAATTCAGCAATGATGTAGTGGTTCCTGGCAATGTAACCGTGATTGATGCGTCATTGTTGCAACCGAGTCATATACAAGGTGTGCGCAATTCTCTGCATTTTATTGATGAAGCGCAACCAAAAGAACGCAATGACGAAGCAAGCGTATTGTCTGCACGGAAAATCGCCGAGGACATTCGTCCGGAAGAAATCACATCAAGTATTACCGCTTACACCGGTGCGCCGACCGTAAACGAACGTGGTGAAGTAATACAGGGAAACAACCGTAGTGATGCCTTGCGCCTGATGTGGGAAAGTCATTCGGAACAGGCCGAAGCATATAGACAATACCTGAAAGACCATGCGGAAGAGTTTGGACTGCGTGCCGAGGACATTGCGCCCATACAAAGCCCGGTGTTGGTAAATATGCTTCATGTGGACGATACAGAAGCCCTCAATCTTGGTCAGTTTGTTGCACAAGACACAGAAAGTGGAGGTGTTGAACGTATCAAACCTAAAAACACCTTGCAGCGCATGGGAACCGAAATGCGTTCGTTTGCCAACCTGTTGCTTAGGACTTCGGATGATGAAATGTCGTTTGCCGGACTTGTGGATGCCAATGGTGCAAATGTTCTGAAATGGATGAGTCAAAGAGGTTTCATCAGTCACACACAATACAAGAGTGCGTTTGACAGCAAGGGCAACCTAACTCCTGAATCCAAGAATGATTTGCGTGGCATCATGTATCAAAGCATCTTCAAGGACGGCAGCACACGGTTGGAGGAAATGTTCAACGTATTGCCGGTAAAAGCACAAAAGGCTATTCTTGCTACTGCTTTCCGTGATTATGACAGTCCGAACAGTGAACGAATGGTAGATGAGATACAGAATTCCGTTCGCGCTTACTATGCTTTGTCCCAAGATAAAATGTTTGCAGAGGCAAAGAATTTCAAGGAAGTACGTATTGCTGTAGAAAACTGGAAACGCCAGTATCAAATGGATGATGTTACAGGGGAAAGTTATCTCCCTGCTGATAATTTCAGTAACTTTGTCTTGCATTTGGCCGCAATGTATAAAGGTGAAAGCCAAAGCTTCATTCAAAACACATTCGGCAAGATTTATGACCTTATACAAGGTACACAGGAAGAAACTCTGTTCGAACAGCCGGACAATACCCCTCGGACGCTCGTACAGGCTATTAAAGAAGCATTAAATTTAGATTACAATGGACAACAGCGAAGCAATGTATTGGTTGGCGATACTGCAACAAGCCAACGAGGGCAGCAAGGAAGCAATGGAGCTCTTACGCCAAGAGAACGAGTTGAGGACGGAAATGGGACAACCGATGATACAGGAAGAACTGAAAGCATTGGTGAACAAAGCGAAATAGAACCTTCTTTATCACAAGAAGAAATGCTATCTTCTGATGATACTGACAATCAACTTAGTGCCAAAATAGCAAGACGCATTGAAGTTCAAGAAGATGATTGGGTTGAAAGCGGAAAGTATGGCGATACTTATAAACAGACAATTATTGTTGATGGTACTCATAAAGTTATAAAAGTTGATGCACCCGATACGAAAGGTAATTATACAGGTAGTACTTATGAGTATGACGGTCAAACATTTGGAGATTTATTGGATGTTGTTAATTATATTGATGCGTCTTCGTCTTTAGCCAATGCCGTTGCAGTGGCAGAGAAAGAAACCGATACTACTCCTACGGAGAAGCAGAAAGAAGCCGGCAATTATAAGAAAGGTCATGTACAGGTTGGTACATTCAATATCACCATTGAGAACCCGAAAGGATCCGTTCGTAGTGGAATAGACACAGAGGGCAACAAATGGGAAACGACCATGCAGAACACCTATGGCTATATTCGTGGCACGGAAGGTGTAGACGGCGACCATATAGACGTGTTCCTCTCTGATGATATTGACGGGTGGAATGGTCGCAAGGTGTTTGTGGTTGACCAATATAACGAGGACGGCACGTTTGACGAACACAAGGTTATGCTGGGCTTCAATGAAGCTGACGATGCTGAAGCAGCTTACTTTGCTAATTATGACAGAAATTGGGCGAAGAAGCACAAGACGATGCTGACGGGCGTTAACTTGGAGGAGTTCGAGAAGTGGATAGAGAGCAGCCATCGCAAGACCAAGGCTTTTTCGGAATACAAGTCTGTAAAGACGATCGAGGGGCAGAGTTCCGGCACGCAAGGCAACAGACTTTCAGAAGTCAAGTCCCGTATTGAAGAATTGCACAAGGAACAAGAAGCAGCGCACAACCGTAGCGACATTTTTGAGGAGGCTCGTATTATTTCTGAAATTAACGACCTTTTTACCGAACAACGCAAGTTGGACCAAGACACTTCCAGTGAAGAAGCGATTGCACCGACTGATGCTCCGTACACCATTACTCCGGCGCAGTACATCACCAAGCGAGGTAAGGTGTTAGATATGCAACTTGTTGAGTTCCAATCGGAATTGCGCAAGGAAGTTCAAAAGTATGTAAGTATATTCGCCAAAGAAATGAAAGGTTGGTGGGACAGGGAAAAACACGGCTTTATGATGCGTAGCGAAGAGGATGCCAAACGATTAGCAGAATACGCAGTAGATGCACAAGGACAACCTCCCATATCAATGTTGGATATACAGGCTGTAAATGATGGTGATGTGCTGTTTACTGAACCCAAAGCACCAGCAAAGGATGAAAAACAGGATTACACCCCTGTATGGCAATACTCTGTTTCTGTTGATAAGGAAACCGGATATACGACTTTGACTCGCGATGATGTGAGCGGTCCCATACCTATTGGTGATGCACGTTTTCGTCAGACAACCAACAGCCCGGAGGAAATGTTAGGCATTCTTCGCAATCCGCAGAATGGCATGCAAGAAGTTTTGGATGCAGTTGGTGTTCCGCTTGAAAATAAAATTAAGACCCGAGAACTTGATCGCAAGGCAAAGGATGAAATTCATGACAAAAGGACAGATTTCGTTGTTGATAAGGAAATGGATAACAGATATTCTGTTCGTACTTTGATGAAGATGATTGACGCGGAAAAGCAGGCTGTGATGGATTTAGGAGAGAAGCGTGGTGGAGACGTTTATCATGAAGGAAATATTATTTTCCTGACCAAAGATAGTGCAGACAAGTTTGCTAATGAAGCTCGAACTCTTATCAACGATATGAGGAGTAAGCAGCAACAAGACAATTCACAGAAAAAGACTGAAGCGAGTGGTAACCGTCTTGTTACTGATGAGCGTTATGCGGAACTTCGTGAGCGTATGCGTAAGAAGTTACTCGGTCAAATGAATATTGGTATTGACCCTGAAATACTTGCCATTGGCACAGAAATGGCTGTTTACCATTTAGAGAAAGGCTCACGGAAGTTTGCAGAATATGCAAAGGCTATGATTGCAGACTTGGGTGATTCCATACGTCCGTACCTTAAAGCATTTTACAATGGTGCGAGAGATTTGCCTGAGGTGTCAGAAAACGGATTTAATACTGACATGACCTCTTACGATGAGGTGCAGAAGTTCGACGTGGCCAACTTTGACAAGTCCGGCATTGATGCACTCGCCACCGCTGAAACTGTAACGAAAGAGGCGGAAGTGGCGGGGGAGGTTGAAGTTGCACAGGAACGTATAAAGAAAACTCGTTCAACGCACAAGAAGAGTGAGAAAAAAACTGTAAATTTACAGCAGTCAAACGAGCTTGGTTTGTTTGGCAGTTTGTTTGATAATAACGAAACCAACAACGAAGATGGACGAATACACCAAGAAAGTACTAAGATTACAGGGACACAGCGAGAAGTCAATAGCGAAAATGGAGCTGGAGGAACGGATAGACGCAGCATGCTACCGCCACAAAGCGGAAACGCTAGAAGCACCGTACACATGGAGCGAGGAAGAGTGGACGGAGATTTACAAAGAGGCAGGGATGACGGACGAGGAAATCGTAGAGTACAGGAAGGAACAGGCGAAATACAACGGGGGCGAGGAACACGACTTTCCGATGATGCCATAGATGAACCGAAAAATACTCGCAATAATCATTCAGACCGGGGGACGAACTATGCTCCAACTTCGGTAGATGCACGCATAGAGGCCAATATTAAAGCTATAGAGTTGGCACAGCAACTTATTGAGAGTGGAGAGCTTGCTACTCCTAAACAAATGGCAGTACTTCGCAAGTTTAGCGGTTGGGGTGGTTTAGGTAAAGTATTTAGTGATAATACATATTCGACACGTCTACAGCAGTTGATGGGCACAGAAGCCTATCAAGAAGCTGTAATGAGTGCTAATAGTGCGTATTATACCCCTGCTTATGTTGTAGATACTCTTTGGGATATTGTTACACAAATGGGTTTCAAGGGTGGTTACATTCTTGAAGGTTCTGCAGGTATCGGAAACATTTTGGGGCAGATGCCTACAAATATCAGCGAGCACAGCGACATCCATGCTATTGAGATTGACGGGACTTCGGGTGGTATTCTCTCACTCCTTTATCCTGATGCCAAAGTAGAGATACAGGGTTTTGAGCAGACACGTATTCCTAATGGAAGTGTGGACTTGGCTATTACTAATGTTCCGTTCGTTACCGGACTCCGTGTGAATGACACCACGGGCGACAAAGACCTGTCGAAGAAATTCCACAACATACACGATTTCTGTATAGCAAAGAATGTGCGCAAACTGCGTGAGGGCGGTTTGGGTATCTTCATCACGTCCAATGGTACGCTTGACAACAGTAAGAAACTCCGTGACTGGATTGTGGGCGAGGGAGGCGCAGACTTCGTGGGTGCTTTCCGCATGCACAACAAGACTTTCGGCGGCACCGGAGTAACCTCTGACATCGTTGTTATCCGCAAGCGTGTGAACGGGCAGAAGTCTGTCCATGCCATTGATGTAAGTGATGTGAGCGGAGAGCGTATGGCAGAGTACGATACCGGGGAAACACGCAAGGTTAAAGGCAAGGAGATACCAGTCATTAAGCAGCTTTCAATGGACTACAACCGCTATTTCATTGAACACCCCGAAAACATGGCAGGTGAAATGCACTTTGCATTTGAGAAAGGCGATACTTTCCGCCCGACCAGCAAAGGCTTATATCCTAAACAGAATAAGAAACAGGAAGAAATGTTGGCTGAATTTGTCCGCTCATTCCGTGCAGAGGAATTTGGTGAGCGCAATACCGAGCTTGCCACCGATGTAATGCCCGGCAAGAAGATTGGCGAAGTGTTTGTCAAAGACGGAAAACTATACATCAACTCAACTGCAAGCGCACAACCTCTCGAAGTGAATGCCAACAAGGTAAAGGGGCATACGAAAATGGAATGCTTTGAGGCATACACCGCTATCAAGGAAGCTCTTGCGGAAGTCCTTTCCTATCAGACTGCGAATGAAAGCGATGAGGGACTTAAACCGTTGCTTGACAAACTCAACAAAGTATACGATGATTTTGTCGGCACATACGGACACTTCAACAAGAACACCGCCATTGCGTTTCTCCGAAATGATGTGGACTATGCCAATGTATACGCTCTTGAAAAGTTTGAAGAAACGGCAGATGAAAAAGGAAACCAGATACAGAAATTTGACAAGACCGATGTATTCAGCAAACGTGTTGTTGAAAAAGAGAAAGAACCCACTCCTGCCAATGTCAAGGACGGTATCATTGCAAGTATCTTTAAATTCGGTCGTGTAGATATACCGTACATCGCCGAACAACTTGGCACAGGTATCGAGGATGTGAAGAAAGAAATCATCGAGAGCGGTTACGGTTTCGAGAACCCTGTAACCCGACAGATGGAAGCATCGTATCACTACTTGAGCGGAAATATTCGTGAAAAACTGCGTCAAGCAGAGGTAAATAACGAGAATGGGGAATTTGACCGCAACATCAAGGCATTGCAGGAGGTCATGCCTATGGAAATCCCCGCACATTTGATTGACTTTACCCTCGGAAGTTCTTGGATTGACCCGAAACTGTATGAGGATTTTGTAAAGGAACGCACGGAGGTTGACGTACGGTTTACAGCTGTGGGCGGTACTTGGTTTATGAAAGAACCATACTTCACCGATTATGAGAAGAACCGTGCAATGGGGGTAACCAGCGAAATGCTTAACCGTACCATTATGGGGCATACTCTCATTGAAGCTGCCATTCAGAACAGAAGCATCATCGTTTCCACCACCAAGAAACACTATGACGGCACTACCGAAACCATTACCGACAAAGAAGCGACACAGGCTTGTGCCGCCAAAATTGATGAAATCCGTCAAGATTTCAAGGATTGGGCAAGGCAGAAGATGCAGAGTGACCCGGAAATGTCGGCATTGATTGAGCTTATCTATAATGACACGTTCAATAACTTTGTGCCTATGAGCATACCAGATGAGTTTGTACCGGAGTATTTCGGAGGTGCCTCGCACAAGTTTAAGATGCGTCCGCATCAAGGCAGAGCCATTGTAAGAGGTACACAACAGCCTTTGTTGCTTGCCCATGAGGTTGGAACAGGGAAAACCTTTACTCTAATTTCTATAGCAATGGAAATGCGCCGTTTGGGTACTGCACGCAAACCCATGATTGTAGTGCAGAATGCTACCGTTGGACAATTCGTTGCAAGTGCAAAGGAACTGTACCCCAACGCCAAGATACTGACACTTGAAGAAGCAGACCGCAGTGCAGAGGGCAGAAAGAACTTTTATGCCAAGATACGCTACAACGATTGGGATATGATTGTCATTCCGCAGTCTACCTTTGAATTTATCCCCGACAGCGAGGAAAGGGAAATGACTTTCGTGCAGGACAAGATTGAGGAGAAGATGCTCATTCTTGAAAAGATGAAAGAAGAAGACCCGGACGGAAAAAATATGATTACCCGACAGGCTGAACGGGAAATCGAATTATTGGAGGAGCAGCTTGCTGGACTTGCAGACAATGCTTCAAAGAAACGTACCGCCAATGATGAAAAGAAACGTGCTGTAGCTTTGCAGAACGCAGAGGTTAAAGCTATGGAAATGCTTGACCGCCGAACTGACGATGTGGAGAACTTTGACGATATGGGCATTGATGCTTTACTTGTAGATGAAGCGCACGAGTATAAGCACCTCGGATTTGCCACTGCCATGCAGCGTGGAGTTAAAGGTGTGGATCCGTCATACAGCAAGAAGTCACAAGGCGTGTTCCTGAAGACACAGGCTATCTTGGAAAAAAACAACGGACGGAACGTAATCTTCGCAACCGGTACACCCATCAGCAACACCGCCGCAGAGATTTGGACGTTCATGCGCTATCTCATGCCCGCTGATACGATGAAAGAGTACGGTATCTATTACTTTGATGACTTTGTGCGCAACTTTGGTAACATTCAGCAGATGCTGGAGTTCACCACAAGTGGAAAGTTCAAAGAGAACAACCGCTTTGCAGGGTATGTCAATCTGCCTGAACTGGTGCGTATATGGTCGGGAGTGTCCGATACCGTCCTAACCAAAGAAGCCGGCGGCGTAAAGGACAAAATACCCGAAATGGAGGGAGGAAAGGCACAAGACCTTTATCTGCCACAGACACGCGCATTACGTAGCATCATGAAGTTCGTAAAGAACGAACTTGAACATTATGAACAGATGAGCGGAAAGGAGAAGAAAGAGAACAGCCACATCCCGCTCACGATGTACGGTATTGCCAAAGCCGCTGCCGTGGATGCCCGATTGGTACAATCTGATGCCGAAGATGATGTAAACAGTAAGACTCATGAAGCCGTTCGACAGACATTGCGCTCGCTGAAAGAAACAGCCGATTACAAAGGTACGGTTGCCATTTTTGCCGACAATTACCAAAACAAACAGAGTGGCTTCAACCTTTATGATGACATCAGGGATAAGCTGATTACAGAGGGGGTTCTTGCAGATGAGATTGTGATAATGAGGTCGGGAATGACTGTCAAGAAAAAACTTGAAATCTTTGAAAAGGTAAACCGTGGCGAGGTGCGTGTGATTCTCGGTTCGACCTTTACACTCGGTACAGGCGTGAACATTCAGGAACGCTTGCACACGCTGATACATTTGGATGCGCCTAACCGTCCAATGGACTATACCCAACGTAACGGACGTATTTTGCGACAGGGAAATCTGCACAAGGATATGAATAAACCTGTACGTATCTTGCGTTTCGGTGTAGAGGATAGTCTGGACGTTACCGCCTACCAACGCCTGAAAACAAAGGGGGCCATTGCTGATAGTATTATGAATGGCAAGCAGATGATGTCGAACAGTATGACCAACCGTGTGCTTGAGGAGGAAGAAGATGTGTTTGGAGATACTATAGCACAACTCTCCGGCAGTGAGTATGCTATGCTGAAAAACAATGCGGAAAAGAATGTACGCAAGTATGCAAGCCGTAAAAAGCAATGGGAAACAGACCAAGCCTACATCCATAATGCCAAGCCAAGGTTAAAAGCCTTTATCAAAGATGCTGAAAAGCGTATTGAGGATAACAGCCGATCCTTGGAGGCTGTACGTGTATCATTCCCCGATGAACAATTCAAAGAGATTGTAATCGGCAAACATCGCTTTACCTCTGTTGATACAATGGATGATTTCTTCAAGGAACACAACAAGACTGTTCTTGCTGAAATGAAGCAGATGAAAGACGGTGATATTTCAGGGGAACAAAAGCGAGAACTGACTATACAGATAGGCAATTTCCCATTCATTGTAACAACTAAATTGACAAGACAGACCATGCGTGATGGTACAACTTTGTTCAATGACGTTGAGAGAAAAATGACTTATTCATGTACAGAACTTGGTATCGAGGATGTTCCTATACGTCAAAATCTGCTCCGTAATGCCATTGAGGATATTACCGGCAATGTGATTACAGGAAAAAACTTTACCGAAAGATTGGAAGCCGCTGAGCGAAGCAAGAAACACAATGAGGCCGAATTGAAAGAACTCCTGTCAAGAGAGGGAAAACCTTTTGAGTATGAAGAAGAATTGGCACAAGCGAAATCGCAGTTGGAAGAATATTCCGAGCTGATGAAGAAGGAGATGGCAGAGAAAGAAGCCAAGTATGCAGAAATGGATGAGACAGTAGAGGCTGCTTCTGATATTTTCACTTCTGAAGATGAAGATGAACTATTGCGTGACAGCGATACGCTTTATCGCATCCGTCAAAGTGCTGCACCGAAGAAAACAGGCATAGGGTATAAGGTATTCGTCTTGAAAAACGGAGAACTCTATCCTCCTATGGTTGCTAATCCTGACGGGGCTGCAACGCCCGTGGGTGTATGGCTCGATGCTGATGCTGCTCCTATTGCTGGACAGAGCAAGACGGGACGCAATCAAGTAAAAGCAGGTGGTAAAGGCACGCAGGGCGGAAGTGGAAAACTTGCTTATCGTCCAGGGTGGCATTTGGGCGAGATTCCATACGCATTACAATTCAATCGTATTGACGAGAACGGTAATAAGGAGTTGTTCCCTGCTAATTTTGTATGGGCAGAAGTTGAATATGCTAATGATGTGGACTATCAGGAAGAAGCAATGAGTTATGGTATCAATCCAAGCGGCAAGTTCCAACATTCATTGGCAGGATTGCCACGTGTTCCCGAAAACGGTGCATACCGCTACCGTACCAATCCTAACCCCGAAACTGATCCGTGGATTATAACAGGTGCTATGCGCGTGAAGCGACTATTAACACCGTCGGAGGTTGATATAATGGTAGAGAAAGCAGGACGAGAACCACAGCGCAGACAAGAAGGTGCGGTAACTGATATTCAAATCAATGCCCTTAATGCAGAGATTGAACGTACCAACAACATTAGCCCCAAAGTACTTCGTAAGCAAATGACAGAACGTGTGAAAGAACTGGCGGCATTACTGCATCTTGACAATGTAGAGGTGGTCACGAATGTGAGCGGATTAAAAGGCAAGACTAAAAGTGCACGTGGCTTTTACACTAAGAGTACGGGAAAGATCAGCGTTGTGATACCAAACAATACAAACCTTGCTGACGTGGAACAAACTTTGTTGCATGAAGCAGTCGCTCACTATGGACTACGCAAGATGTTCGGTACTCACTATGACACTTTCCTCGACAATATATTCAACAATGCCGATGAAAACGTACGCCGAAAAATTGTAGAACTTGCAACAAAGAATGGTTGGGATTTCCGCAAGGCTACCGAAGAATACCTTGCCGGACTTGCCGAACACATTAATTTCGAGGAAGCACGTAAAAACGGTTGGTGGCAGAGGATAAAACAATTCTTCTTTGAAATGCTCGACAAATTGGGCTTTTCCGATTTTAGAGGGGTTACTCTGACGGATAATGAACTCCGTTATATCCTTTGGCGTAGTTATGAAAATCTGAAAGAGGGTAAGCACAGCAACCTGTTCGGAGAAGCTGCCGACATTGCTATGCAGCACAAGTTGAGGGTTGGCGAATTTGCCGACACCTCAACCGATGATGTACTGAACCGAGACGGTGATCCCGAAATACACGAGCGTACTTTGGCACGAGCAAAATATGAACAACGTGTGAAGAGTGGAATGTATCAGTCACAGGAAGCCTTGCAAGATAGTATGCTTGGTTTGAAAGAAGCAATGACCGCAATCCTCGGCAAGAATACCCGAATGGAAGATGTTGATGGATTTGAAAATGCCTACTTAGGTGAGAACCGCTTATCAAGTGTGAACAAAGCCGAAGCCGATGCCTTTGCGCACCTATTGTTCAAGCCAATGCTTGAAGAAGTAGCCAAACTTGCGCATAATACAGCAGAGCGCGAGGAACTGACCGATTATATGATGGCTAAACACGGTCTTGAACGCAATAGAGTAATGGCGGAGCGTGATGCACAAAAGGACTTCGCGGAATATCAGAAGCAGTATCCGAAGAGTACAAAGACCTTGCAGGACTTTATCGACGAGTGTCGTAAGCGTGATTATGCAGGTCTTACTGCCCTTACAGGTATGGAAGAGATTGTAGATGCAGAAGCCGAAGCACAGGTTATGGTAGATGAGTACGAAAACGCACACGACACCACCGCATTGTGGAGCAAGGTTAATGCCGTCAGCAAGGCAGTCCTTTCCAAGTCCTACGAATGCGGAATGATGAGCAAGGAAACCTACGACAGTGTAAGAGATATGTATGAGTTTTATATCCCTTTGCGTGGATTTGATGAAAAAACGAGTTCTGAAGCATACGCTTACCTTACACATAAGCAGAGTCTGTTCAATGCACCTATCAAGAAAGCAGAGGGAAGACGCTCTAAAGCAGATGATCCATTTGCCAACCTACAATCCATGGCCGAGAGTGCCATTATGCAAGGAAACCGCAACAAACTCGTGAAGCAGAAGTTCTTGAACTTTGCCCTCAACCATCCGAGCGACCTTGTTAGTGTGAGTGATTTGTGGTTGCAGTATGATGCGGTTGCTGATGAATGGAAGCCGATATTCCCCGACAATATTGACATCAACGATAGTCCTGAAGAGGTAGAGCGAAAGATGAACGAATTTGAGGATAAGATGAAGCAGCTTGCTGAATCTGCCCCCGATAATTACAAGCACGGCAAGGATGCGGTAAACATTCCGTACCGTGTGGTAGAGAACCGTAATTTGCGACAGCATCAAGTGGTGGTGAAGCGAAACGGCAGAGACTATGTGATTACCATCAACGGTAATCCGAGAGCTGCACAAGCATTGAACGGACAGACGAACCCGGATAATGATATCAGCGGAAGTATCGGTCAGCTTGTACATCTCATTGGAGATGTGAATAGAACACTGTCCTCATTGTACACCACATTACAGCCGGACTTTATTGCAAGTAACTTCTTGCGTGATATGGTATATTCTAATTCTATGGTGTGGGTTAAGGAAAGTCCGAAATATGCTATTCAATATAACATGAACTTTGCGAAGTTACCTATTGTAAGAATGGTTATGTTATTGGATAAATACCGCAGGGGAACGCTTGATATGAATGATGAAATAGAGAAAATGTTTTATCAGTTCATGATGAACGGTGGCGAGACAGGATTTTCAAGAATGGCAGACATTGACGAGCATAAGAAAGAAATCAAGAAGATGCTGAAAGCGGCGAATGAAAAAATTCCTGCCCATGTGGTACGTGAATGTATGGCTACCTGGATAGGCGAAGTGGGACGAGGTATAGAGATGCGTGCTCGATTTGCCGCCTTTGTAACAAGCAGGAATGCGGGACGGACAATAGACCGCAGTATTTGGGATGCCAAGGAAATCAGTGTGAACTTCAACAAGAAAGGCGCAGGTGATAAGTTCTTGGGGGCTGAAGGACAAACCATGTTGGGAAATGTAGCAGCCGGTGTATCGGGTGCAGGACGAGCCGGATATATCTTTTGGAATGCCGCCCTGCAAGGAACGTTCGGAAACTTCTTGAAGTATGCGATGAGGCATCCCGGCAAAATGGGTACTGTCGTTGCATCATGGTATGGTTTAGCCATGCTTGTTACCGCACTTGCTTCGGCTGGAGGTGATGATGACGATGACAGCTACTATGACATACCCGAACATACTCGCAGACAGAACCTCATTGTCAAGGGGCCCGGTAACGCATGGATAAAGATTCCTTTGCCTATCGAGTACCGAGCTGTGTATGCGATGGGAGAACTTACCGGTTCTTCCCTGTTCCATAACGAGAAATTGGAGGTTAGCGATGTATTGGCACAGATGAGCCAATTGCTTCCCGTAGATATGATGGAGGGGACAAAAGCGTTGTGGCCAAGCAGCGTCAAGCCGATGGTGGAAGTATCGAATAACGAGAGTTGGTACGGTAGTCCGATATGGAAAGATACACCCTACAATAAATATATGCCGAATTGGACGAAAGCCTATAAGAGTGCGAATAAAGACCTTGTAAACCTTTCTGAAACACTGAACGAAGTCAGTGGAGGAAGCAAGTATAGGAAAGGTACTATTGACTTGAATCCTGCTGCCATTGAGTATCTATTGAAACAATACACCGGCGGCTTCTTCACTGTAACCAACCAAATTCGTAATTTGATCAATGTGGGAACAGGTGAAAAAGATTTTGATTGGCGTTATGTTCCGCTTGCCAATCGAATGTTGATGAGCGGTGGCGATGAACGTAATGTAGGTAGGGGGCTGGATGAGAAGTTCTTTGGTTATTTGGATGCATACCGTGCAAAGGCGAGTGAATTCAGCGCCATTAAAGGTGATTTGAGTTTACCGTTGGAGAAGAAAGCAGAACTGATAAGCGAGATTATCATTGATCCTGAATATGTAAAAATGAAAGAAATGGAACGTATTTACTCAAAACTAAAGAAAGCTTATGATACTGCTAAGGAAATCGGAGATACCTCAAAAGCAGAAGAACTTGAAAAGAGGATTAATGAGTTAAAGCGGACATTCATTTTAGAGATGGAGCAAGACGAACGTAAATAGTTAAACCTAAAATGATTGCTTTGGGTACTACTTTTGTACTCTAAGCAATCATTAAACAACGAAAATATGCATAATAAAGGCAAAGGAAAATTGTTACCAATGAGCCGAATTGCGCCGAAACGGAATGAGCTATCTGAAATTGATACCGTTGCTTCTGCAAAGCGGTATGGTGGTCGCAGAGCATTTGATATTCTAATGGAAGCGCAGTACTATTGGAATCAGATGGAGGACTTTCGAAAAGACCGGGAACGCAATAAACGCTATACTTATGGTTTTCAATGGGATGATATGATTTGTGTTGATGGTAAATCCATGACTGAAGAAGAATATATCAAGAGCCAAGGTAATGTGCCATTGAAAAATAATCTTATTCGTCGGCTTGTACGCAGTGTATTGGGGGTGTACCGCAGCCAAAGTAAAGAACCTACTTGTACAGCACGTGATAGAGATGAACAGAAGCTCGGTGAAACAATGAGTACTATATTACAATGCAATATGCAACTCAACCGAATGCCCGATGTGTACGCTCGAAGTATGGAAGAATTTCTAATCAGTGGCTTTATTGTTCATCGTAAATCATATGGTTGGCGTAATGGTAAAGAAGATTGCTGGACGGATTATGTACAGCCGAACAATTTCTTCATTGATAACAATATGAGGGATTTTAGAGGTTGGGATGTGTCCGTGCTTGGAGAAGTACATGATATATCTTTTGGGCAACTGTGTGAGCAATTTGCTTCCAGTCCGCAAGAATATCGTGAGCTTCGTGATATTTATAAGTGGGCTGCAAGAAAGGATTATATAGCCACTTACGCAGAGCGATTTGGGTATAGTCGGTTAGAAAATTACGATTTTCTCTTTACCAGTGAGCCGGGAAGATGCAGGGTAATAGAAATATGGCGTAAGGAACAGAAGCCGAGATACCGTTGTCATGATTACCAAAATGGTGACATTTTCAAGATAGATGAGGAAGATTATGCACAAGTAGTACTTGCTGAAAACGAAGAACGTATGCGTATGGCCAAGGAGGTGGGTATGCCTGAAGAAGAAGTACCGTTGATAAAAGCTACTTGGTTTGTAGATGATTATTGGTATTTCTATTATCTATCTCCATTCGGTGATATATTGAGGGAAGGGGAGACGCCCTACGAACATGGCAGTCATCCATACGTTTTCAAAGCTTATCCGTTTATTGATGGTGAAATACACTCATTCGTGGCGGATGTGATAGACCAGCAACGATACACCAATCGATTGATAACGCTTTATGACTGGATTATGAGGGCAAGCGCAAAAGGTGTATTGATGATGCCGGAAGATTCTTTGCCTGATGGTGTGAGCATTGACGATATTGCAGAGAGCTGGACGGAGTTCAATGGTGTCATTGTGTACAGACCAAGCAAAAGTGGCAAGGTACCGGAACAGGTAGCTAACAACTCCACGAACATAGGCATTGCCGAACTACTGAATATGCAATTGAAATTCTTTGAGGATATTTCGGGGGTAACTGGTGCATTGCAGGGAAAGCCGGGATATTCGGGGGAAAGTGCATCACATTACAATCAACAGACAGAGAATGCTACAAAATCATTACTAGATTTGCTTGAGTGTTTTAGTTGCTTTGTTGTGGACGGGGCATACAAAGATGTGAAGAACATGCAGCAGTTTTATGATACGAAACGTGTGTTCAATATTGCTGGTAGGAGTGGTGCGCAAATTGAATATGACCCGAAGAAAATCCGGGATGTAGAATTTGACTTAAGCATTACTGAAAGTACTTCAACACCGGCATACAGGCATCTTGCTAATGATATGCTAATGCAGTTGTACCAGTCCCAAGCGATCAGCGTAGAGCAGTTGCTTGAGCATGGGGATTTCCCGTTTGCCGATGAACTGTTACAGAGTATCAAGAGCCAAAAGGAACAGCTCGCACAGGGGAGAGTTCCTGACGGGCTTTCACCTCAATTACTCCAACAAGCGCAACAAAATGCAAATATGGAAGCTGTAAATCAGTTGCATGGGGCAATGCAAGGCTAAATTCAAAACGGCGAATAGAACCCTGCTCTATTCGCCGTTTTGAAAATTACTCTTTGGACAATTGGTCGCATTCTATCCACGTTTCTAATGTATCATCGAATAGTACTGTACAACCGTAATTATCATCGTCTACTGCTAATACTGTTCCTGAATTTCCATCATCATTACACACAACTCGGTCGCCAGCTTTTATTTTTCGGATATTGTCAATAGCTAGAGGGTCATTAGTAAGTGTGACAATGCCGTCTATCCCCTGTTTTGCATCATATCTACTTCCCATTACTTTTTTCTTTTTTTGAGTGAATCAAGGTAAGTGAAATATTCTTTGCGCTTGAGTTTAACAATTAATTCAGGTAATGCGCCGCTTCCATTTTTATAAGGAGTACAATAGAAACACTCACGTTCCAAATCATTCACGAATGTTGAACGAGATAAATAACCTTTCTGTTTCAGTTTGCGGAAGTTGAATCTATCCATAATTATGAGTTTACCACTTTTTCCATTGGGCATAACGTAATAACGTTCACCTGTTTCCTCATGTGCTTTGTCTGCTTGCACTACCGCTTCATTTAAACGGATTGATGCACGTAATTTTCTGATAATGTTCATTGTTTATTAGTTTATTAAATTAAATATTTAATTTTATATTGTTGCTGCCGAAACAGCTCTCTTTCTTCTCTTAACAGTAAATCGGCCAACACGAGGTACAATTTTGGGAGTATCCATTTCAAAGAAGCAGATATGCAGTCCGATAGCCCTTGTCATTAATAAGTCATCATGCTTACCGGTAATTGCGCCAAAAGCACCGTTCGGCTTTTTCTCATAACACAGATATTCATCTAAACAACGTTCATCACGTTCTGTGTACAGGTTCTCACGAATAACTTTGACTAATGTTGATATAATCATCGGTTTAGTGGAAATGTTGGTGTGAAAACCGTATTTTGTAGGTAATCCCTCGCGTACATCTTCTTCTGACTGTTTGCGTGCATACAGGTTGGGATATATATCCTTTATTTGGTTAAGAATAAATCCGGATTGGTCACCATCCACTTGCCGCTCCTTATCATGAGTTTCCAACGTGTTGCTCTCTATTACCAAGAGCGAGTTGTCATAAAACGCTGCTATTTGTGCCGCTTTCCACGCAAGCTGGTCGATGTCGCAATGTCCATACCATTGGGCAACCACGACTGGCCTGTCGCCATCAATCATGAATAGACGATCGAACACGACAATGACAGAGAAGTCGGCTTTATTGGAACGGCCTCCCACATCGACAACAGTGAGGTAGCGGTCTGTGACAACTTCCTTTTCATCTATTTCAGGCAGTTCCCAAATATGTAACAACCCCTGTTTGTCTTCCACAAAACGCAAGTTCTGCAAAGCGTTCTTGCCTTCGTCTGCATCGGCGTAGACTTCGCCGACATATTTAGGCTTCTTGCAGGTACCACGCATTGCGTCCACCTTGTATTTGTCAAACACACGCGCTCCTGAATGAACAAAGGCTTCAATATCGTCGGACGGAAATTCGGCAGCCATTTGTCCATGGTCATTATATTTCCTACGTTCGGCTATATACCAGTTGATAGCTTCGAGCGTAGCCCCTTTCTCCCATAACCACCAAAGATACTTACCGCATTCTTCACGTTCGGAACTAGTATTTTCATTGTTACGGTTTTTATAGAGCCATTCTGCAAAACCTTGTTTTTCTTTATCCGAATTGAAAGCTAGCGTGTATTGTTCTATGTCGAACCATGATACGAACATGGCTTCGAACTGGGAATCCCCTTTCTTTGCTGCGGTATATTCCCTGTGAAAGAAATTTCCTGTACCATTCGCTGTACTCTCATAGACAATCATAGTGTATGGTTTTAGGAGAATACCCGAACAGGCCGACCGCACAATATCTTCTGGTTTCTTACCTTCCGTTGCTTTCCATATTCCTACTTCTGAAAGATGTACAAGGTTATAATCTCCACCTCGGCAACTATCCGGGCGTTCCGCTGTACCAATTTTAATTTTACAGTTTCGTTGAGGAACACGGTATATGCTACCCGATTTACCCACTCCTACAAGTTTCGGCTCATTCTCATTGTAAAGCTCATCAATCTTGTGAAGCATTTCGACTGGATATTTTTTAATCATCCTGTCGAACATATCTTTGATTTCATCGGAACCTGCACCTTGATGTGCTATTATGAGTGAATTCAGTCCTATTTTGTGAAGGAGTTGCAACCATGCCATATAAAGCTGTGAAGTGGTAGAGCCGCCCCATTGTCGCGCCTTTAGTAGAATAATACGTATTGGCTTTCCTGCAATACGTAATTTTTCGAGCCGTTCCACAAAGCGACGTTGCGGTCTTGTAAGACGGAACAATACATCTTCTCCACCACCTTTATTCTTGATATAAACGAATGTAGCTGCCCAAAATGGAAAGTCCTCGCGGCTACGTATGCGTACAAATTGCTCTATAACTTTCAGCCGATCATCCGGATTGTCTTCTACTCCCATGTAATCCGTAAGGAATTTGGCAATAGAACCTGCTTCCACAAGTTGACGTACAAGCGGTATTTTCATTACACGCTTTGGTAGCCATTGATTGCGTATAGGAAAATCACTAATGGTACATTTGACACGTCCCCCTACAGAACCTTCGCCGGTAATAGGATTAAATTTTGCATAAATAATTGAATTACGGCGTTCATTCTCTATTAGTATATTGGTAATGGCTTTTATGTTTATATTACCTTTAATCATGTGACTTTTTTATTATCGGCTTGTTAAGCAGAGCCACAAGGAAACCTAACATATAACACCATAGGTGTAATATTGCATTGGTGTGTGGAAATAAGAAACCTGCAGTAAGATAGAGTATCATCCACAACTGGTAATATTGTTTGCGTAATACTTCAAACGAGATTGAGCCAAATAAAACAAATACTATTCCCGATAATCCTACTGTTGGTGATGTCATTTCACCAATAAAACACTCAATAGTGTCAACTGGAATCGTAACAGCAATTATGTAAGCTAGTACTAACCGCCATATTCCAATGTCATAAATAAAAACCATTGAAAGCAAACACCATGAATTAAGGGAAGCGTGCAGAATGTTTGCGTGAAAAAATGGGTACAATACACGTCCGGCAATATCACTTCCTGCGTAAATGCCTACAGTTTGCCAATCCCATACTTTGAAAAATGACAAACCTACAACAATAGTAGAAATTACAAGAGCCGTAATCTTTTCCATTTTTCTTGTATCCATTGTTTTCTTGCTTTACATACCATTACTTTTGCACTGCCTGGCGTAAGGTAGAATTTAGGAGCAGGTTGTGCAATAACTTTGGCGCACAGTTCGGAAATAGTTAATTCAGGATATTCTTCTTGAAGCTTAAATACCCGATTATAAATTTCTTCATACATCTCTTTTTTCAATGGGCACATTGTGCTCAAATCTGTTTTACCTCTCATCATTGCAGAAATAATCAATGCAGCACGTATATCACTAACCCAAAAGCGGCGAGAGGGCATATTGACTATTATTTTGTATACCTCGGACATACGGATATAGTCGCATGATGAAATGTATTCATCGTATGCTCTCATTAAATCGTCCATACGTTCCTTTGAGTATTCCATTATAGCGCCTTTATGCTTCATTTTTCTATTTATCTATGTTCCAAAGTTATAGATTGGAGCGTAAAAAGATAAACGTGGAATCCTTCTTTCCCTCGCTATTTTTGCTTTGTAGATAAAGACTAAAATTTATTTTTCTCACATTATACCTAATAATATGGAAGTTAAGAGCAATCGCGAGCGATACACAGATCGATTGAAAGCAAAGTATCCCGATAAAGAGTTTGCCGACGACGAGGCATTATTCGCTCAAATTAACGACGAATACGACGGTTTGGACAAAGAATTGTCTGGCTATAAAGAACGGGAAAAAGCACTTTCCGATCTTTTTGCGAGTAATCCACGTAGTGCAGCATTTCTCACTGATTGGCGTAAAGGGGAGGATCCAATCATCGGTATGATACGCAAATTTGGTGATGATTTTAAAGCTGCACTTGAAGACCCGGAGAAGCAAGAAGCTCTTGCTGCTGCCAACAAAGAGTATGCGGAACGAATAGCCAAAGAGAAGGAGTTTGAAGAACAGTATCAGCAGAACATTAATGCAACTCTTTCTACTCTTGAACAAATGCAGCAGGAGGAAGGTATTTCTGATGATGAAATAGATCAAGCAATGGAGTTTCTGATTGGAATTATGAAGGACGGACTTCTTGGTAAATTCACTCGTGATAGTATTCAAATGGCTATCAAGGCTATCAAACATGATAGCGATGTAGAAACAGCCAGTCATGAGGGAGAAGTGAAAGGACGTAATAGTAAGATTGAGGAAAAACTACGCAAAGGGAGCAAGAGTGACGGTACTGCTAATCTTGCAGGAAAGAATGGAGGTGGTAATGCAGACTCACGGCAAATGCCAGATCTTGGTGCAATAAGTCGATATGATGGTGCACAAAATATTTGGGAACGTGGAGGCGAAAAACGTAGGTCAATAAACAAATAAAGATACACAATTCATTTATTAACAATTAAAATTTCAAGCAATGAAGAAAGTAATGAATTTCTTTTGTCGCATTACGCTAATGATATTAGCGTTTGTGACGAGTGCATCAAGCGGTGTCATGATGGCTGACGCATCAAACCTGCCAGATGCAGGTAAAGTGACAGCCGGTGCAGACGGTACGGGTGGAACAGATGGTATTGCCACAGAAACCGGTGGTCGTGAAAATGGAGACCCGAATTTTTACTTAAGCGATGTAGATAAACGCATTGTGAAAATTCGTCCGATGGCGACACCTATTGATCAAATTAGTCGTTATGCGAAATCAAGTAGTACTAATTCTTTTGAGGTGAAGTACTATAGTGTGGGTACACGCGAAATAAAGTGTAGTACTAATAAAAAATTGGAAGCAATGACGGGTGGTGCAAGTGTTTCTTTGCCAGTGAGCGATCTGAATATGTTCACATTGGATGACACTATCCGTGTGGTAGGTGTAAGTGCTATTACTAAACCGGATGGGACTGCATATTCAGAAAGTGACAGCAATGTTCCTGACCTTGAACTTTGTGTGTGTGGAAAGGATAGTTCAACTAATTTGCCGACAGTCTATGCAGTAAATGGGAAAATGGATGATTCAAGCAAGCAACCCATTCTTTTACCAGAGATTCCGCAAGGAACAACCCTTGTCCGTATGGGAAAGGCCTGTGGTGAACTGGATGTGCAGACTGGGCGTTTCAACAATATTCCTATGCCGGAAACACAGTACTGTCAGAACTTCATGATACAGGTAGAACAGTCTACCTTTGACAAGATTGCTGCCAAAGAAGTGAATTGGAACTTTTCCGATATTGAAGAAGATGGCGTATATGATATGCGCCTTGCCATGGAGAATACCTACTTGTTTGGCGTTAAACAGGTTATCAAACATGTTGCCAAGGACGGTATGAATACCTGGTTTACAGGGGGAATCTGGTGGATGGCAGGAAAGGATATCGAGGTTGGTGAATGGAACAGCGAAAAGAACTGTGCCGAGATTACTGATGAAAATCTCGTGGATATAACCAAAGACCTTTTTGTCGGTACTGGTATCGGTAATAAGCGTAAGATTTTATTCTGCGGAAGTGATATGCTTTCGGCATTCTCCAAGATTAAGAGTGAGAAATTTCGTTTGAAAGATACCGTTGAGGTTTGGAACTTGAAATTTAAATCTTGGGATACTGACTTCGGAGAAGTTCTTACCATTCATCATGAATTATTTGATGTGAATGGTATGAGTGATTGCGGTTTTGCCATGGATCCGGAATACCTTTCCAAGAAAACCCACGTGTCTTGGGCACGCAATGTGCTTGACTTGAAGAAAGCGGGTATTCGTCGTACCGATGCAGTAGTGATTCAGGAAGTAAGTTGCTTATATCTGCGTTATGCAAAGGCACATGCGCGTATGAGACTTGCAAAGGCACCTGCAACAGTAGAAGATAGTGGTTCAGAAACTGCTTAATTAGAGTATAAATAAATCAAATTATTAATCGGGGGATGGGATAGAAGTCCTATCCCCTTTTTAATTCATTCGACAATATGACTATTAAAACTTACATGGCGAACACCAATATTAGTATTAATGTTGTGCTTCCAAGCAAAAAGAATTTTCATATAACGTTTACTCCTTTGTCAAATGGTAGTAGTGTGTTTACCACAGATAATGAAATCTTACAAAGGTCAATAGAGAGACATTACAACTTTGGAAAGTTGTTTAGACTCCAAACTTCACAGGAGCAAAGTGCTGAAAGAAAGGTGACAGACAAACAAAAGGTTACTTCTTTAAAGAATCAGAAAGAAATTCCGGCTGCTGAGAATGTAGACAAAACTGAATTGGATAACAACGAGAACGTTGAGCAAAATGGAGAGACGGAAGATAACGCAGGGGCAGGGGATGATGAAACTGTTTGCAAGGTCAAAGTGAGTGATATTGCAGCTGCTAAGGATTATCTTGCTGACAAATTCGGTATCAGTCGTACTTCTATGCGTTCTACTAAAGCCATTCTGGAACAAGCAGCAGCTCATGGAATAGAGTTCGAAGGATTGTAATAATAAAGTAATAGCGTATGACGGTATATCATCTTGACGAGATAGCTGGAGATGTTCGTATAGCACTTGACCAAAACACAACGAGTGATGTATTGAAAGAAATTGGTGATGTAGACACGCTTGCATTAAACGACATCATTAAATCAAAGATTATTGAGGCTGTAAAACGTGTGCACAGTTCTGCACCTCCTTATCTACTCGATGGAGGACATAACTTCGGAGATGAGGTGTATTGGCAGAAATGTGAAAGTGGCTGGGTGTTATTGCCGGAGGATTTTATGCGTTTTGTTGTTTTCCAGATGAGCGATTGGGAGCGTGCAGTATTCTACCCTATAAATGTCGACGATCCTGAATACGAGAAGCAATCTTCCCGGTTCAAAGGAATACGTGGCACTACACAACGTCCTGTATGTGCTATTTCTATACGACCAGAGGGGAGAGTATTAGAGTTTTATTCTTGTAAAAGTCAGGATGCAACGGTCAGTCGTGCGGTTTATCTTCCTTATCCCAAGATAGACAAATACGGTGCGATAGAGATTTGTCAGCGATGTTATGACGCGGTGGTGTATACTATTGCCGCATTAGTATTAACAACGTTCGGCGATGTGGAGAAAAGCTCTGCATTGAACGAATTAGCTAAATCAGTATTAATATGAGTTCGATAAAATCAACACAGATAGACGGTGATGTTTCCGTCAGTCGTAATGCGGCAGTAGGTGGAGATGTTACCGTCCAAGGTAAAACCCATTTAAAAGGAAACGTAAAAATAGAGGGGTGGATTGAGGCAAAAAATATCAAGGCAGCTAACAAAGGACTCTTTACTACCATTGAGAAATTGAAAGCGGCTTACCCGTTCCCGCATGACGGTTGGTGGGCACTTGTTGGGCTTTCTTTACCTGCTCCTATATACGTGGGTGATGGAGGTGAGTGGGTTGCAACCGGACAGACAGGTGGCAATCCATCCATAGACAGTGGTAAATTTAACGAAGCTGTTGAAAAACTACAAGAAGACATTACTAAATTGCAAGATGATGTATCGGATATTGAGGATAAAAATAGCTCGCAAGATACTAGTCTTACTACACTTGGGAATAGTGTCAATTCTTTGCAGGAACAGGTAAACACAACCAAAGACACCGCCAACAAAGCAAGTGCCAAAGCGAATGAGGTAGGAAACCAATTGAATGACTTTAAGGGAACGAAAGGAGAAAATGGTGGTATTGCACCTCTTAATGAGTATGGTAAAGTACCTAGCCGTTATTTACCGGCTTCTATGGATGATGTGAAAGATTTCGACGGTTTCGTGGAAAAAGTGGTTGTTCAACCATCGTCTATCGGGAAAAGTTCAACGGATGATGGATGTAAGATTTACTACCACAAGGACACCGATTCGCTTGTTCTTTTCTATGACGGTGTATATTACAACAACTGGCTGGATTCTGAATTGTTTGGAAATGAAACTATTGACGGGATAACTCCTGTTTCGGATAAGGTGTATTCTGACACAATTACAAACAAGACTTATCGTTGGAGCGGTTCAGCACTTGTTATCATTGGTTCAGACCTCGCCCTTGGCTATACAAGTTCGACCGCATTTCCGGGCGATGAGGGTGCGGATTTGAAGCAGAAAATGCTACAAGCCAATGAAGATATTACGGAAAACAAGAACGTATTGTTGTCCCATTACAAACAGATAGTAGCACGAAGCGTAGTAAATGTGAACCAACTCTTTGGGCTTACTAATCGTAAGATAACATTCTCGGTGGCTCTTGATAGATGTGCGACATCCGAATATGCTGAATCTTTGCAAATACCAGGTGTTGTGCTTACCTTTCAGACTGAAGCAGGTTGGCAGTCCAAACAATGGGTTATCATTGATGATTGGAATAAGGAAAGCAATTGGACGGACTTCGGAGCTTCCAATGGAGAAAGCGTAGGTAACACAATCAATGTAAACGCCCTGTGCAAAGATGTAGAATATACGCTATCCACCGCCATAAAAGCCATTATTGACCTTGAGCAAGAGAGCGGAGTGGCATACATTAAGAGCGGTATTGTAGTGACATTCAAGACCGCAGAGAGCGACACCAACGGTGCACCTGTATGGCTTGCCTATCAATTTACACGAGAAGTAAGCGATGTAAACCCGGATGATTTGAAGCCGTGGGTAGCCTTTGGAAACGGAGGTGGCAAGGTGGAAACATCGGACACTCCAGCAGAGGGAGGAAAAGATGCACTTTCAACAGGCGGTGCTTACGCGATGCAGGAAAAAGCAATCGCTGGTTTTGACGAGGAAAGCGATGAGGATTATATCTACTACAAAGCCGTGAACCTGAATGGTGGACAAATAGAAGATGTGATACTGAAAATACCTAAGAACGGAGGTGGAGGCGGTTCCAGCGAGGACAGCACCCTATCCATTTATTTTGAGGATGTCGCTCCCATTGTAGCGTTCGGTTCTGACATAAAAATTAATGTGGCCCTACGTAGTGTGAGTTATCCGGGAGGTGTAGAAACACTTGGCGTTATCCGTAATGTGAGCATAATTGACGCAAGTACGGGACTAACCCTATTTAGCGAGGACATGAATATCGTAGGTTCTGCAAGTGCCACAGACTACAAGTTTGAACTTGACTTTACTGGCTATTTCAGCGGAGCGGCGAGCAAGAGTTTCTTTGTGCAAGCTACAGATGCTGACGGAAATACTAAGAAGAAAGCCATTACAGTAGTAGCCGTGGACATCACCGTGGAGCAGCCTATGGCATTGAATTACACAAGTGACACTGTTCTTACCGTAGGTGGATCCGCCAAGAACATCGGACAGTTTTATAAATTTCCCAATAACACATCATCCATACTTGTGACCGTGGAAATGTACTACAACGGAGAATGGAAGAAACTCGGTGAAGCAATGGTAAGCGACAGTTATACCAAGAGTATATCCGTAAATCCGAACGATGTGTTTGGTGGTGGTGAACGGCTCTCGCATGGTGCATATCCTGTGCGTATCTTCGGTACGGAAAGCAAGTCGGGGGTAAAAGGCAATACCATCTATTCAGCCCTTATGTGCATAGACGAGAATAATAGCACACCTATTGTCGCCCTCCGTTTCAATGACAAGAACAATGGTACATTGCGTCTGTATGACAATCTGACCGTAGAAGTAGCTGCCTATACACCTGGCAAGACAGAAACGCATATTGATGTCTTCTATGATGAAGAAAAGGTTACTTCTGTTGATGCCATGATTGCTGAAACGATTACCGTGAACAAGCAGATAAGCGGCTATAAGGCGGACGGAAGCCAAAGTATTACTGTACACGCTGAAAGTGGAAGTGTCAGCACCAATGAAATAGAAGTGACGGTTAAAGGAAGTGCCATTGACATTGCCATCAAGGACGGTGCTTTGTTTGGGTATGACTTCTCCACACGAAGCAACAGTGAAAGTGACCACACCATTATCAACAATGGGGTAAAGATGGAAATCAAAGGTGCGAACTGGTCAAGCAATGGATTTATAGACTATCTGAACGAACGCTCTTTGCGCATTGCCGAGAATGTAACAGCCGAGATATTGGATTACCGTCCTTTCGGAAATCCGTCCGTAGAAAGTGCTAGTGGTTGTGCTTTCCAATTCGCTTTTGCGACCAAGAACATCAAGGAAGCCAGCTCAAAACTCATAGAGTGTTACGATGCCGACAGCGGTGCCGGATTCTATGTATGCGGAAACAAGGTTGCTATTTTCTGCAAAACAGGTCAGCCGGCATTGGTAGAACGCTCTTTTAAGAACGGAGAAAAGCACACTATGGCTATCGTTGTAGAGCCTTCAACTATCTTTGTAACCCGTGGTGGCAGCAACTATTCATGCATGAAGCTGTATTTGGATGGTGAAGAGGTGGGCTGTATAGGATATATCAGTAATAGCGGAGCTATTCTCAACTCAAAGACTGTCACTTTTGACGGAACAGAGGGAGACCTATACCTTTATTACATCCTTGCCTACAACAGTTACTACGAGTGGGCACAGGCATTTAGAAATTACTTGTGCAAACTGACCGACACAACGGCGATGATTGATGAATATGAGAGGGAGAATTTGCTTGATACACAAAACCGTCCGACTCTTGAATCTCTTGCCGCCAAAGGTATCCCTTACTATGTAGTTGTGAATGATCAGCAGACTTTTGACACCTTTGACGGAGATATTGACACGAGCAAGAAGTTCAAATGCACACTATTCTACTATGATCCCAAACGACCTTGGCGCAGCTTCAAGGCTATCAATGTGCAATGGCGCAGACAGGGAACGACATCGGCGAAGCGCCCTATCAAGAATGACCGTTTCTATCTTCAGAAGAATGACGGTTGGGAAGTTTCTCCTATCTATCCGGAATATACCAACGAAGATGCAAAGGTTTCGTATGACCTGATGAAATTAGGCTATGTACGTGTAGGCGAGAATTCTATACCTGTGAAAATCATCACAGTAAAGGTGGATTACTCCGATAGTAGCAATGCCAATGACTGCGGAGTTTGTAACCTTATGAACGCTACATATCGTGCCCTTGGCAGCAACTATCTGACTCCGGCGCAACGTGCCTTTGACGGAACATGGGTAAAAGGAGACATCTCATTGAGCGGATTGACGATGAACCATTCGACTGCCAACCACCCGATTGCCGCATTTCGTTCGACTATGGAAAGTCTTACCGATGCTTGGTTTCATGCCAAAGGTAATTGGAAAGAGGATAAAGGCGAGCAGGTGGCACTCGGTTTCAAAGACACACCCGGCTACAACAAAGGGTGTTTGAACTATGGCGACTTCATCGAATACTTCGGCAGAAGAGACGAAACCCTTGATGAAATTGAATCACGCTTCAAGAGCGATAGTACCACAGACAAAAGTAAACTCTATATGCTCTCCCTTTATTGTGGCGAGAACTACCGCTTTATGGCATACGAGAGCGGTGCTTGGACTGCACAAAGCGGAGAAATGAAGCAGGTAGATGGCAAGTGGCAGATAACAGGTAAGGTGTTGAATCCTGTAAGCGGTTATGAACTGCTGACTTATGATGCCATGAACTGGTGGCAGGGAGTGGGAAGCATTGATGACATGATGGAACCGACCACGGCAGAATCATCGTGGGTAACAAAACTGAAACTCGGACAACCGACCTATCCGATGTGGACACGCTACTTTGAGTGTATGATAGACGATGACCAACTGCAAATAGATTTGGCTATGGGACGCAAAGTGCCTTGCGACTTGTTTAATGTGTTGGTGTTCTGCGACAGTTGCGACTATGCCAAGGAGGAACTTAAAGACACTTGGAAAGAGATTTGGAAAACGAAGATGTGGAAGTACATAAATCCGTATAGCCTTGTGTCGTACTATCTCTTTACGGACTACCTTGCCGCCGTTGACCAACAGGCGAAGAATATGCAACCTATGTGGTTCTTGGAGGACGGTTGCAGCGTGAAAGACGGAGTATATAGTGGAGCAAACGGTATGGAAGCCAGAAGAATGTACTGCAACAAGGTGTATGATTGTGATACCTGTAACGGCAAGGACAATGACGGTGGCCAGACCATTGATCCGGAGGTTGACCCTGGCGACTTGACGAGTAGCGCGTACGCAGGACGAGGCAGCGTGTTGTGGAACGACATACGCGGACAGCAGACTATGGAGGTGGATCAAAACGGTAACACCATTACGCTTTCGGCTATCGCTGACACCATGCGTTCACTTCCGGACACACTCGGCATTGGTTCGGGGCCATTCTCTCCGAAAGGTGCGCTCCATTACTTCGTTACGGAAATATTGAAGAAGTGGCCAAAAGTGGTGTCAAGTTACGACGGAGAGCGTAAGTACATCAAATACACCGGATACAGCGATATTTATTTCTATGCTTTGCAGGGATTGGGACTTACTTCTTTACCGGCGTTCATCGAACAACGTTGGAGAATCCGCGACGGTTACTACCGTTGTGGCGACTTCAAAGCAGAGAGCGGTTATATAGGCGGTCGTATCGGTGCGAAAGAGGGGGCGGTTATTCGTTTTAAGGCTGCAAAGACAGGCTACTTCGGAATTGGTAACGACAGTGGAAACATCACGCAGGGCATCTATCTGAAAGCAGGAGAAGAGGGTGTGTTCAGTAATTTCCAACATGGCGAGAACATCATGCTCTACATCTATCAAGCCGACCGTATGAGTATGATTGACTTGAGTGAAATCAGCATTGACCCTCAATTCGGTAATACATTGTCGAAGATGGTGTTGTTGCAGGAACTTTTCCTTGGTAGCAACACGCACGGAGATTGGACGATGTCGCCTGGTAACACTGGCTATATGACCAATCTTGATTTGGGCGATATGCCGTTCTTGCGGGTATTCGATGTGCGGCATACGGAACTATTGAGCGTTAACGCATCGAAGTGTCCACGTTTGGAGAAAGTATATGCGGATGGCACAGGGTTATCGACCATAGACCTTGCAGAAACTGCTCCCATTAGTACATTGACGCTGCCCGATACGATGACGGAACTTGTATTGAACAATCTGCCAAACCTGACCTATCCCGGAGGACTTACGCTAGGAGGTGTAGGCAAGGTAGCAAAGATATTCGTAAATGAATGTCCGTATGTGGATGCTATGACACTTTTAGAGCAGATAATTAATGCGAGTGCGATCAGAACTGTACGTATTCCTAATGTAAATGCAACTGCTAGTGTTGATTTGTTACGTTCTATAAAGGATAGTGGAGCAATTGGGCTTGATGCAAACGGGAACGCATACGATGAGAGTGGACAATGTAGTGGTATTACAGGACGTTGGATATTGAGTGAACTTGTAGAAGAGAGTGAAGTAAATGTCCTTACTGCATATTTTCCACAGTTAGAGCTTCATAATTCGCAATTTTCTATTGTGAAAATCAATGATGTTGTGGATAACGATTCATGTGAGAAGTACAGCAATCCTGAAAACAAGACAGGTGAAGACTACGGTAACACATATATTCCTAGTGGGCATACTCTTGCTATAAAGAAAGGTTGCCATGCTTTTAAATGCTCGTTCAACACGAAGAAGAATCAAATGGAAGGTGTACAGTTGAGTGATACAGACTTTAATTATCTGAAAGATGGTAGTAGCTTTGATGTTGCAGATACGGCAGGGGAGGGTTTTGATATATTTTGGCATGCTCCTCACTATTGGTATAAGGGCGTAAATGATTATAAGAACCAAGTGAAGTATTTTATTACTTCTGTTACGGAAAACGAGCCTATTTCGACTGCATTACACAGCAAGAAGGCTAAACTTTCTGAACTTCTGTACAAGGAGAACACTGGAGTGTATGCGAATGATGCTGTTATTGGTGAGGTTATGAGTGAGGATGTTATATCTACAGCTTCTAATACTAACAGCTATAAGATGGACGTAAAAGGTATGAAGCAGGTGAAATGGCCGGGATTGAATCATGCGCGACTAGGTGGTGTATTCACTGATGAAAGTAATTGTGTACTTGGTATATTCATTATGTCCGTAAGTCATACGTATTTTGACTTTTCTATAGGTGAGTGTGTATTCTGCGATGTACCTAGCGGTGCAAAATGGTTCTATTTTACTTCTTTTCGCGACATTGGTAATGTTGAGTGTCTTTCTGTGGATAGTGCCAGCATTGAGGCTCTTGAGCCGGAATGGACTGAACATACAGTAGGTGATAATGACAGTCTTGTAGGTGTTTATCCTATTACTATTGACGGTTTGAAGATGCCACGAAGTCTTTCTGGTGAGGTACGCTCAAAGAAAGGTAATGGTACGTCCACTACGTCAGGTGAATGGAAATACGATAGTAGTGGTAATCCTATTGAGATGCCGATTGCTACTCTAAACTACACAGCAAAGGATTTCCAAAATATTTCCCGTTTGAGAGGTGCAGGTTACCAATTACAGGATTATGAACAACACAAAGAGATTAGTAATCTTTGGTGGGCATTAAACGGAACATCCAACGAACAATCTGTAGTCGGTAATGGAGGACATGACGCTATTTTAAATAAGCTGGATTCCATTGGTATGGCAGATAGTAGTAATGCTGGCAATTCTCTTAATTCTATACTTGGTTTGAAGCATTATGTAGGCTGTGATTCAGAGTGGATGGATTATATTGCATTTAATATCCCAAGTTATGAAACATTCTACAAAGCAAGATGTATTGATACTGATAGTTCGTATCCTTCGGATTATATAGCCCATATTTATGATCCTGTGAAAAAGACTGAACGTACAGTGAAATCAGTTGAATCTTCCAATGCAAATTGTGTGGTACGCTTGGTACATGGAGCAAAATGCGATATTTTGCCAAGCAGGGTTCATAATGCAGATACGAGTAAGTATGTTACTCATTATGCGGCTGGTTATTGGATCAATAGTAGCAAAGGCCGTTGTGTTTTGCGGTCTGGCCACCACTCGCATGCGAACAGCGGTCTCGCTTATGCGTACGCGTACAATGCGTCTTCGTTCTCGAGCACGTACTACGGGGCGCGGCTGGCCTTCCGCGGAAAATTCGTAATAATTGAATAGAGCGAAACTCGTTCTTGCGAAAAAAGCGTCAGAGGGAGAGTCGACCAACGGGAGACTGCTCCCTCTCTCTTTTTCTAATGTAGGTTGGGTAATATATTATAGAGCAGCATGAATATTTGTGCCTTAAAATGTTCTATATATGGAACATTTTTTGTATCTTTGCAATGCAATAACAAGGTATGGAATTGAAAGCAAGATTCAAAGTGATAATGTCAAGCGAGGCAGATGCCTTTCTTGATACTTTGCGCCAAGACATTAAAGACAAGATTGTTTATAATGTAGATAAGGTTGCCAATGGATATATGGATAAAGACCTTTTTAAAAAATTGGATGGTACGGATATTTGGGAGTTCCGCACTCTTTATAAAGGTATTCAATATCGTTTGTTGGCTTTTTGGGATACTGATGCGGAAACATTGGTTATTGCTACGCACGGATTCGTCAAAAAGACACAAAAGACCCCAAGTAAAGAGATTAACAAAGCGGAAGCTATTAGAAAATTGTATTTCAACTCAAAAAAATAGTGATATGGAAACGATTAAATTTTATACCCTTGATGAAGTTAAGGATAAGCACATTGGGAAAGTCGGGACACCACATAGGGATAAATATGAGGCTGAATTGCAGTCGTTCCTTATCGGTGAGGCTATTAAGAAAGCCCGGAAATCCCAAAATATGACACAGGAGGAGCTAGCCCAGAAGATTGGTGTTCAGCGTGCACAGGTGTCGAAAATAGAAAGTGGTAGGAATCTGACACTTTCGACTGTTGCGCGTGTATTCAGAGCAATGGGGATGGAGGCCTCTTTAAGTATTGCAGGTTTTGGAAGTATAACTCTTTAAAACATAGTAAGGTGGACAATCCCACGCGCCGTTGTGTTTTGCGGTCTGGCAACAACTCGAATGCGAACAGCGGTCTCGCTTATGCGAACGCGAACAATGCATCTTCGAACTCGAACACGAACTACGGGGCGCGGCTGAAATTCTGTTGGTTAAACTAATCGGAGACTCTATATAAGGTACGAGATTACCACCGATATTCTCCGAGGGATTAGAACCTCGGCAACAGCATAATAATATAATATATATATTTTATGGAAAGCCGGAACATAACATTAACCATATGTGGGGAGTGGCTTGACTTCTCCCCACGAGACCGGAAGGCGGTCTGTAAAATTGATGATTTATTTAAACTGACCGGAAATATACCTCTGGTCAGTTATCCGTTATATAACCTTATACCGGAAATTATATCAGACGAAAATTTGGAACGCTCATTTAAGCGTGTCATGGCGAATCTACGAAATGCAGATGCTCGAAATGGGAACAGGTCTATGCCGAAAACTATCATAGACGGTATCGAATGTTCTCCAAGAATGATTCGTTATGTGACAAATAAAGGAAAAATATTTGAAACGTTGAAAAACCAAATTGGTAATGGTACATTCCGTATCAAGAACCTTAAATCATTTCTTACTGAAGACGGCCCGAAAGTAAGAACAGTACAAGCTCCTTCGGTCATAGAACGCATTGGGAGTAATGCTATTATGGAACCGTTGGAAAATCGACTTTCTTCTTTATTGATAGAAACTACCGCTGCTTCCATACAAGGACGTGGACCGCATGGGTTGTTTCATCAGATACAAGCTGCAATGGCAGAAAATCCTAATCTCAAATATTACTATCAAAGCGACTACAAAGGATATTATGACAGTATTAATCACGAAACTTTAATTTCTATTATTAAAAGATATGTAGGCGATCCTCTTCTTTTGCCCATTCTTGAAAATTTTGTGAAGGCACTCTATCCTGATGGAGAATGTGGTATCAGTAAGGGATTGCGATCGTCTCAATTCCTCGGTAATCTTTATCACAATGATATTGACCACCGGATGATTGATGTGCATGGAGCAAGATATTACTTTCGATTCTGCGATGACATTTTTATTCTTGGAGAAAGTAAACGCGAGTTGTGGAGGTTACGTGACTGCTTGCACATCGAAGCAGATAAGATGGGGCTTACGATAAAATCAAGTGAGAGAGTTGCCCCTATATCTGCTGGTATGGATGCTCTTGGGTATGTAAATTATGGTAGCCATACTCTGTTAAGGAAACGGATAAAAGTAAATGCTGCTAGAAAACTGTCTAAGTTGAAATCCCGAAAGCGTAGACAACAAATAATTGGATCATTTAAGGGTATGGCTTGCCATGCCGATTGCAAGCATCTATTTTATATACTTACAAAAAAGAATATGAAGAAATTTTCAGAAATGGGTGTAACATACACCCCAGCTGACGGAAAGAAACGCTTTCCAGGTAAAGTAACACGATTGAGTGATATAGTAAACATTCCTATTGAAATACATGATTTTGAAACTGGTATAGACACCAAGGAAGGTGAGAACAGATATTTGGTATCATTTCGTAATCCTGCTAAACAAGAATGGGGAAAGTTCTTTACGGCTTCAGCGGAAATGAAGGGAATTTTAGATCAAGTCAGTGACATTGAGGATGGTTTTCCGTTTGAGACAATAATTAAAGGTGAAGTTTTTGACGGAGGTAAACGAAAATATAATTTCACCTAACAGGTAAAAGATAACATACGAATCCGCATCTCATCCGCTACTTTTGTTGAAAATCAAAATTCATAAAGATGGAAAAGATTTACGGCACGAAGCAGCGGCAGGATGGGCTTATACATACAGGCCGAACCAAATGGACATTATTTTATGGCTTTGGAAAGGATGATGAGGCAAGTGAAAGAGGTTGGGAGTACCGACATACATTTGACCACAGTCCAACACTTTCCGAGGTTAAGGAACTTATTATCTCTACTATAAATACTGCCACGCAGGAGAAGATCGTGAACGGCTTTATATGGAATGAAAAGCCGATATACCTATCTGCTGAAAATCAATTGAATTTTGCTGCTATAGAACGTAACAAAAATATTCTATATCCACTTACCCTAAAAATCAATGAACAGGAAGATGGTACTCCCATCTACTACACCTTCGAGAATGTAGATGAATTTATCTCATTCTCCCAGGCAATGAGCCTGTATGTGATAGAAACTGTTCAAAATGGTTGGAAAGAAAAAGACAGTGTAGATTGGACAGTGTTTAATATAAAATAGACAAGAATGAAGAAAAAATTGATTGAATGGCTTGCACAAAGCAACAGGTGGAAACATCTTGTTGGGGGATTTGGTATCGGTATTTGTGCGTTTGATTGGTTTTCTGCAACCTATGCAGGTGTACTTACTGCAGGTGCTTTGGAGTATAAAGACAAGGCATATGGTGGCAATTGGGACTGGATAGATTTCGGCTTAACAGTGGCCGGAACGTGTGTAGGACAATTAGTGAGAACTATCGTATGACGGAAGTGCAACATGTAACGGAGGTGGCTAAAGGCATTAGTGACTATGGCATGATGGCTGTGAGTGCTGCATTTTTTCTTTTGCTTTCAGCAGCTATGATGATAGCACTATTCAAATGGTTTAAGAGTATGATAAACCGCCTTCTGGAACAACAGGAGTGTTTGAATCAATTGCTTGATACAGTACAAGACAATGTGAGTTTGCAACGAAACTTAATGGAAAGACTTCAACCTGAAACCTTACTGCGTATCCGGAATTTGACGGGTTTCGCTTTTGACCTTAGTATCGAACAGGTTTGTAGGTTGATAAAGCGGGTTCGAATAGAGAATCACATAGCTGATCGTGAAGCAACTGTAAACAAAATACGGAAATCACTTCAAGTAATCCATGATGATCGAAAGAGTCGCTTTGACCCTTTTATATATCATGGAAAACCTCTGTCGGAATATTGTAATGAGAATTGGGTGGAAGATGTGGTGAGTGTAGTTGAAAGTGAAATCTATAATGAGGATGGAGAAAATAATGCACGCGCCTATACCAATGTGAAACTTGCATACGACAATATAAAAACGGACTTTTATCAACGCTTAAATAGTTAATTATGAAAATATTAATAGATAATGGACACGGGGAAAATACACCGGGCAAACGTTCTCCTGATGGGAAATTACGAGAATACCTTTATGCACGCGAGATTGCAGAATCTGTGGAACGAGCCTTGCGTGCGAAAGGATATGATGTAGAGCGTATTGTGCATGAGACAGTAGATGTGCCATTGGCAGAACGAGCAAGACGTGTGAATGAAATTTGTGCACGGTATGGGGCAACAAATGTATTACTTGTTTCTATTCATTGCAATGCTGCGGGAAACGGCGAATGGATGAGTGCAAGAGGTTGGTCGGCATACACTTCAAAAGGTAAAACAAAATCGGATGAATTGGCCACTATGTTATACGAGGAAGCCGAACAGAATTTTGCCGGACAAAAAATCCGTAGGGATAATTCGGACGGAGATCCAGATTGGGAAGAGAACTTCTACATTTTAGTAAAAACCAAATGTCCGGCTGTTCTTACAGAAAACTTTTTTCAGGATAATAAAGAAGATGTGGCTTTCCTCAACTCAGATGAGGGGAAGCAAGCTATCATTAAAACTCATGTAAATGCAATAATCAAATACGTCACCAAGTATGGGAAAACTTAAGAATATTGCAGTAGTGTTGTTTATGATTGTATTTCTTGCTTCGTTGTTTATGAATGTAGTACATTTTGCAAGTAGGCAACAGAAAACAAGAGATACAACAAGAACAACCTATGTTGATACAATACCATTTTATAAGCCCATTCCTAAAGACAGCTTTGTTATTCGATATGTTACTGAACGTCTTCCTACAGTCTCGAAATTGCCGGAAAACGTACAAAAATTGCCTGAAAGCGTATCAGAATTTCCGAAAATCGTGAAAAATTTCCATGAATCTGTATCAGAGGATAGTGTAGATGTGATTATTCCTATTACCAAAAAGGTATACAAGGATAGTTTATATACGGCATACGTAAGCGGATATAACCCGAAACTTGACAGCTTGGTATTACATTCGCAACATGAAGTGGTAACCATTAACGACTGCTATCCTAGGTCGAGGAAGAAACGTTGGAGTGTTGGTGTTCAAATTGGATATGGAATAGCATTAAGAGGGGTGCCGGAATTTACACCATATATTGGAGTTGGTGTATCATGTAATCTATTCAATTTTTAATTATGACAGATATTGCTTTAACCGTCAATAAAGAAAGTGTATATGAAGAAGTGGCACAGACCACAGCTTATACCGGGGCTAAGATGGACAACGAACTCGCATACAACCGTATTTTCACAACGGATGAGGATAAGAGTATGCTAGAGCGTTTTTGGAATGAAAGCAAAAACACTGCTTGTAATAGCTTGAAAAAAATACTTCTTAACGAAGTCGAAAGAGAGGGGATATATCAGCTTTCGTTGGGGTTATCAAGTTCGTTTGATGAAGCTTTAACAGAAAGTATGGAACGTAGTCTGTTCTCGTTTTTTGTTATGAATATTACGGCAAAGTGGTACACATTTACCAATAAAGAAGAAGCAACCGGATATGCAACGGAAGCGGCTACCTATATGGAGGACGTCATGCGTAAGGCATTTTTTAAAAAACGTCCTATACGTCCTACGTACAATTGAATTATTTTTAATCTTTATTTATTATGGCAGAAAACAAGAAAACATTGACAGTGACCCAACAGGTTAAAGAGCTTGTTTATGATATTCAGAACAAGGCATACTTGACCGGGCAGGCGCGTGAGGCAGAGGGTAAAAAGAATTATGAAGCCGCCTCTAATATGCAAGCGAGTGATGATGAGGAAAACAGCTATCAAATCCGTCGTTCATTGGCAAATGCGTTTTCATCTTTGAAGAGTCTGCTTGGAGAGTATCTTTCAGAAGACAAAAGTACAAGCAACAATCTGATTGCAAAAGAAATTGATGATAATGGTGTACTAGAACTTGCATTCGAGTTGCCGAGTAACTATAACAACTCTTCGGCTGATGCGTTGGGTAATGGTATTCATGCCTACCTTGTAGATATGGCTTTGGGAGATTGGTTTGCCATTACCAACCCGGAAGATGCAGCTTCATACGTACAGCATTCGGCGATAAGTTTAGAGAATGTAAAGCGTGCGCTTTATAAACGTAGCCGACCTGAAAGACCGACTTATTCTTAATGTATTCTCATGGGATATTGTTGTAAGAAACTCCAGCAGACAAAAACAGTAACGCTGACATTCAAACGTTCAGAGTTACTCTATGACGTAGAGAACTACTCCTTTGTGGAAGGTGATATTATGGAAACGGAGAATGAACATGCCCGGCATCAGGTGTTTGACATTGGACAAAGTGGTAATGTGAACCGGGTTACACGTGTACTCAATCTTACCCATGCAGAATGTGTGGAAATGCTATATCCATATACCAAAGAGGAAATCTCGGACGAACAGGAAGCTCTTGATGATATTCTTGTAGCTCCCGAAGAATATCATATTGTACTCACTTTACCGGAAGATTTTTCTTTATCTACGGTGAAGCTACTAAAACATCTGATACACGAGTATCTTATCTGTAAGGTACTTGCAGATTGGATGAGTATAACGAATCCAAGTAGTAAGGCTAATTGGGAGGAGAAGATAATGAGTATCAGAGCTAAGATACAGACATCGCTAATGTCGAGAAAAGGCAAAATAAAACGAAAGTTGAAACCTTTCTGATAAAAGGAAGAGCCGGAGTGCATCACGCATTCCGGCTCTTTTGCTAACAATCTTTCTTAACCTTAATATGAAAAAACTAACCAATGTAAGTTATCTTGGTTTATTAAGCATACGGGGGGTGAATTGGACGGTAAACCCCAACAAACTTTCAGATTTGTCTAGTTTGCATATTAGTACAAGTCGGAATGCTTTGTATGGTGTGCCATGGAAACCTCGCATATATTTATCGGTACTACTCCATACTGCATGCCAGTTGAATAAATCATTTGAGCCATACAGAACTTGTGAGACATGGCTACTCTTGAAATATCCGCGTTGTATGATGGTGTCTATTGTTTTGAACATGTTTGGATCATCTATTTTGAACGGACGAGTGACAGCCAATGCAGTAATAGGTTCTATTGTGTTATCAGGCTGTGAGAAATTAACGAGATCATTATCTGAAGTCATAGCGAGTGCATCAGGATAGGAGTTTAAACCACTCATGATGTTACTATGCATCATTCCCCATTGCTTACTATCCATTGAATATAAGTAGGCATAGGTACATGATGGGTTGTGAATGATGATACGTTGGTGTATATAGTCGTAAATCATCCTACATGTTTTTAGAAATTCGCGGAAAGTTAGAAATTGAAACTCTGTTGAATTAAATCTTGTATTATTAACCAATTTATTCAAATGGGGTAAAGAATTGATAGAGAAAGCCAATTCACTGTCCAAAATATCCGAAATACATTGGCTTGTAGAACCGCTAATAAGCATAATACCACGGTCAGTTGCAAATAGTACAGCATTATCAATCTGGGTTATACTATCGGAATTAATACACACATCACGTGTGATAGGCTGGCGGGCAGAGTAGGAACCGGTAGAAGAAACCTCGAGGGCCCAAATTCCATCAGTAGAGAAACAGTAAAGAGGAAATTGACCAAATTGGCCTTGTGATAAAGCCTTTGCGGCTGAACTGAGTCCAATGATTGTACCTGTTCCAACAGTGCAGACTCCGAGAGCGGGAAATGAAAAAGGATCGTTTACATCAGAAGTATATATTTTATTTGGATATGGGATTCCGATTTCTGTATCAGTAATGAGGCTCATATCGGGGGTACTAGAGAAACTCGTGTTGATACTTCCGTATACTCCGTTAAGTGTTTCATGTTTATGTAATTTGCTATATGAATAGGATTTTACTCCATTGTTATCTATACGCTCAATAATAAGCTCTTTTGCATTGATGTTGGGATAAAAGAAGTATGAATCAACGATATTCATTGGTATACCGGAAAGAAACTGTACCATAACTTTTCGTTTCTCGGCTTCAATGAAGATGTATGCTTTATAAGAATATGTTTTCTCAACGGCTTTTTTAGTTTCATTATCATACTCTCCATTTGCATATTGAAAACAAGATTCAAGTGGGAATGTCGGAGGGATAATAGTTACTCCGGTCAGATTTAGACGTGCGTTGTATGGAAATGCATGTTTTGCGACAATTGTTCCCATTAAATTGCTGTCACCCTCCATTACTTCTTTTGCCTCAAGTGAATTGAGAGCACCATTTTCTATAGAAACAATGTTCTCACCCGATTGTATTTTTTTTACGTCAATGGAAGAGATAAGGTAGAAAGGTAATGAAGAGTCATCATCTACAAGTGATTTACCTGACATTCCAAAAAATAAAGAGTCAGTATTGATTGATTCACGTGCGTTGTGAAGCCGATATATTAATTCCCCGTTAACATTTTCATTTCCGGAATTAGCGCAATATTCTAAAAATGCACCTGAACCGCCCAAAGGCCCCAAAAATCCGTATGGAGATATTGATTTACACATATTATCCTGATCGACTGTATAGAGTGGGGGAGTGATGAATATATCAATACTTCTGACTAATTCCCCCCATTCAGAGATGGATTCTTTCACTTCGTCGAAATTTGTTATCTCGTAATATAATCTCGAGGTAACATATGATACGACCATATTGAATTTGGTGTATAGACCATTATTCATTTCATAACCTGTATAATGTATGAGATAAGGTATGCCGTATGACGGGTAGATTTTAACTGGAGGTGAAATGTAGTTGAGTGTTCCGTCGTACATACGGTAAGCATATCTTATCATGAACGGGTATTGGAATGAACCTGCTGTTTTAGCATCGGCAGTACATTTATTGGTATATGCCAGAACGGTGTCTCTTACAGCTTGGCTGGCTTCTGTTGAGAGAAGAAACGAACCTAAAGAAGCAACCATATTAAATCCTGGGAAACTAGCAGATAACATATCCGAGTTTCCCATAGATGCTCTTAGTCGGAAAGAGAGCGATGGAAATACCGGATTACTTCCCATGAGTACATATGTTCCTGACTTGTAGAGGGCATAAATTATGCCCTCAGATGTGAGTACGATTAATGTGTTTCCAAGTGATGTTACCTGATAGAGTTCTCCAGAAATAGATACTATATCTTCGGACTGCTTATCAGTGTCGTTAGAGGATAACCATTGTAAGGCGGCGGATTCTGTATCGTAAATTATGTAATGTTTATATACCGAGATGTTGTGTATGTATATCACTTTTTTTCCTTGTGGGAGAGTAAATAAACATTGAGGCTTTTGAATGCCTTTTAATACTCCATCTTCAGGAATAAGATTCATTGCAACTGACAAGTCACCATCTGCACATTCGTAATCTGATAGATTGGCAGAATATCCATTGTACTTAATCTCTTTTATCATATTACAAAAGGTATTTAGTGATAATTGGTAATAGTTTACCGTATTCGTTTTCTGTTGGTTCTCCTACACATAATCTTGCTTTAGCTGTTGCTTTACATTCTTGGAGAATTGCTGTACAAAGTCTGCTTGATGAAGTTCTGAAATGATTTCCTGCCTTATTCGTTGGGAATACCATCGCTTCATGCCTCCCGTTTGGTGAACGAAGTCTAACGTAAAGGTAAAATTCATCTTGGTCAATCATTATGTCCAAAACATCTCCGCGTGAGAGCTGGAGATGTTTTGCGACGCGAGCACTAATATCTATCCTTCCTGATGCGTAAAAGGTGATATCAGCTTTTCGGGTGTTTCCTAATATACTTTGCATTTGGCTTGTCGAATTTATAATAAGTTTTTCCTTGTGGAGTTTTCTGAATTGATACGGACAATTTTACTCGACAGTTATCGGATAGTCCATATTCATAAAGGATGCGGCCGACTGACGGACAGAGCGTTTCAAATCCTATACATTTATACTTGTCGTTGTATTGAATATCGCACATTTGGGTTGGTTGTTTAATATCTGGATTGATAGAAAAACCGAATGTGTCATTTCCGGAAATACGGAAAACGAATACACGCGCTGCATCACTCTTCCTGGCATTATTCTTGATATGCAAGAACAAGCGTTTGGAAAGCGTTATAGAGTTGTCTGTAGGATCGGCAATCACATAATACAGCAGTGATTGCCACCATAATTTTAACTTACTGATAATCATAGTACGAAAGTATGATGAATGATTAGCTTTTGTAGTTTAACTTTTTACTGACGTATTGAGATGCACTCGACGCGAACGAAAGGTAACTGTTTCGACAAAGGTAAACGATAATGTTGTTTCGATTTCCAATCGATGCCGGTTAGCGGCTTCTTTTGTTGCAAAAATGTAAGAACAGATTTCTTGTTTGGTTGTACCTTTGGTAGCTACAATATTGGCATAATATTTGCGTCCGAAGAGGAACGCAATGATTTCTTTTAATACTGTTGAATTCATAATCTATTGGTTTTAATCTGTGAATAAATTCTTTTGTTCCGGTTGTTTGGGAGGAGGGATGATGCTATTAACACGTTCAATCTCCCGGTCAATCTCGGCTTCGAGTGTTTTGCAAATTCGTAAATTAGCTTGAGTACGACATTTGGAATATTCTTTTTGCGCTTTGCGCATCTGGACAACTTTGGTAAAGAGTGTTTTTGCGTCCATTGTTACTGGCTTAATTTGATTAATGACTTTCTTCCATATCTTCATATTGTATACAGTATCCTAATAAGTTCAAATTAGGATCGTTTTCCAAACATTCTTCTTGGGGTATACAATTCATACAATACCATTCATCTGATAATCTGCTCATATTTTCTTGTTTTGAAGGTTATTCAAGATATTTAAAATCGGTAAAGTGGATAATTACCATTGGATTATCTGGGGTTGGTTTAGAACCTTTGAACCATTTTTTTTAATCTGGTAACTCCCAACCATCATTGATAGATTTTGGAGAAATGGCGTGACATTCTGTTGATATGGGCTTCTCCGATTACTTGTTACATAAATTTTTGCCATAATATTATAATTTGTCAGAAATGTGATTTATCTTTGTAGCAGATTATCAACATACCACAAGATGAGTTATTTATTAACTTAACCATAATGTACAATGATTGTATCATTTCTTGGTAGCCTTATGGCAGGCGTATTGCTCCTCTTTATCGAGGATATATTTAAGAGATTACGTAAATAAGTAAGTAGATGATCTAGGTAATTATAGCACCGGGGAATCCACCTCTTCCCATTCCGAACAGAGAAGTTAAACCCGGTAACGCCGATGGTACTGCGTAATAGTGGGAGAGTAGGACATTGCCAATTAAAAAAATGGGTATCAAGCTCAAGACATGGAGGGTAGTCGCCGGAGAAGCGATGCTCTTTCGCTATCAAAGCTGTCTTTCTATTTAGAGACTTGTATAATTCTATATTGAATTTCAGTTTCATTAATTTAAACTTAAAAAGTTTATGACCAAAATAGAGATAGCTGATAAAGCAATCGATTGGGTGTATAAATTTGCTCAAATAGTGTTTATCGCTCAGAGTCTTGGACTCATTTAATCGCTTTTGGGGGTGTGTTTTGCACACCCCTTTCTTATTTCCATTCATTTTCTTTATTGTTTTGATATTGGTTAAAACAGATTCTTACATAACGATAGAATCGTATGTAGCCGAACGAATAAGAGGGACATTCTGTATTATCGGATATGTCAATTTGTACATTATAACCTTTCCTTCGCAAAAAACGGGCGGCTATCTCATCAGCAGTGTATAGCCTTTCGTGAATGTCCCAACAACTGGATTTCCATACTGTTTTAGGACTACCTTTTTTTAGGGCTTTCTTAAAGGTTTTAATGGCCTGTATGATTTCTTTTTTGTTCATATTTATTTTGTCCTATAATCTTTAATAATTTCCCACTTTGCGTTATAGTAAGCAGTTTCCCAAGTTGGGTGAAAATGAACTATCTTATTATAATTAACTAACTTTCCTTTTAGACCACCAGAGGATACTCCGATAACTTTCACGGCGTTTTTGTTTACAATCGCATTCATACCGATTTGTAGGAATGGCATACTGTATTGTTGCTTTATCTGTTCAAAAGCATATTTATCAGCTTCATTCATTTTTATATATATTTGGATTATTGTTTGATTTCTTGATAGCCTCTTGCTACAAAGAACTCTCCCATTTTATAAGAATCACAAAAAGAACTTGTATTGGTAAGCCATTTATTATTTTTGAGACATTTGTTTCTCCAATAAGTCGGTGCTGGAACCCTCTGCATTTTACAGTATTCACAACTGGCACATACCATGTTTACTTTTACACCATAAGGGCTAATCATTTTCTTGCTCATATTTATTTTCCGTTTTAAGTTCTTCCAATACTTTCTTCGCTATCTCATAATGAGACAACTGCCAATCAGAACAGACGTCATCCGCTTCATCATCGTAATGATTGGCGTATACGTATGAATCCAAGTTTTCGCGAAAAGATTCACCGTCTAAACCTTCATCATCACAATCATCGTACATTCTCAATTTACGAGCTACTTCCTTACATTCTTGATGTGTGATGAAGTCGTATTTAGTCCCATCATAGACATTTGTCTGACGAATATACTTTTGTCCTATATGTATCTTGCAGGCGCAAAATTCGCATATATGCTCTTTCTTTGCTGTTGGGTAAGTTTCTTTTAGTATTGTTGACATATTACTTCTCCTTTCGATTCCTCTTTATACATCGGTTAATAACTCGGATTAATCACATCTATATCGCACTCATGGCATAAATAGCAAACCTTTGTTTTATCTTTAAGGCACATGCTCTTAGCCTTTTCCGGATAATTCCAGTTGATGGAGCTGTGAATAATTGCTTTAATATGATCTAATTCCAAGCTCTCCGGACAATGTTCATTGAGAAAGTCTAAATCTTCTTTGATTAGTTTCTCGTACGCCTCCCTACTTATCTTAATGCTCATTTCTATCTTATTTTGATTCAACTTTCTGCCATCCAAACTTAAAAATGTCTGCTTTAAGACGGGATTCAACATCTACCTTGTTTAAGATATAGCCTTTAGAGTCTACATACTCTCCATCTATGATATATAGATATTGAGTACCCATTGCTGGAAGATATTTATGGGTTAATTTGGCTCCGCCTTTCATGGCTTTTATTGCTTCTTCTATATTCATATCTGAAGCGGTTATGATTATTTCCTTTTATTCATTTTCTTCCGCTTCCGGTCTTTTTTGATTTGATTCGCAGTACGTCCACCTTTCGAAGAGGAATTTTTCCAAGAAGGTGGGACGGTTTTCCAAGGAGTAGACTTTTCTTCATCTACCATTTTCAGTTCCCTATAGGGAATATCATAAGGTCTGTTTTCGTATCTATATGTATTCATATCTATCTTATTATTCGTTAATTAAAAAGCTCCACCTTCACAAGCAAATAAAATGGAATCTGCAACTCTTTTTTTATCCATTCGACCATCTTCCGCTTCACATGAAGGATTTTCCTTACTTCCTTTCAGGATATTCAAATGACCGTCAGCAAAGAGGATTAATGATTTGGGCTTCTTTCGAATTAATTTCTTAAGCTCTTTAATCCATTCTTCTTCTTTTTTCGTTAGTTTGATTATTTCCATAATGATTTTTTTCTATTTTGTCACTATTAATATACTATTGGGTTATTGTAATCTCAAATTTTCGCTAATCGTTTCAGCATGGATACCTTTACAGATTTCCACATTTTTGCCAATTTCTATACCTCTCATTGCGCATAAAGCATCTATGTCCGATTTAGATTCTCTTGCTTTACCAATTTTTTGTCCCTTAAGGAAATCATCTATCTCGCCTTCTGTGATACGCACAAGAGCAGTGATATTGTTTTCTGTTTCTAATACCTTTTTACTTTCATCCAATTTTTCTGAAAGCCCTATAACGCAGCCATATAGAAATGATTTTAAATACATAATAAGACTTTTGGGATATTTCCCATATTTCCATACACAATCATGTTTATACTCTACATAATTACGTTTACCAATAGTTATGAACTGATGGGATAAAAAGGAAATTAGATACAGAACTACTTCAACATTCTTTTTTCGTCCTATTATCTCAAATTCACTACGCTTTCTCCTGCCATTATTAAATTTGCTAATAATAAGGCAACGACACATATTATATCCACAAACCACAGATACGAGATCACTGTACCATCTACCATTTATATCCATTTTGAAAGGTATTTCTTCTGATACAATTGGATTATCTAATTTTTCTTGTTCTGGTATATCGTTTTCAGTTAGATTATATTCCATCAACAAGCGTGTAATGCCTGCTGCAGCTGCGTTTGCTTCTCCTTCGTTACCTAATGCTGTAGCCGATTCTTTTAAATTCATCAACTTACGCAGCTTCTCTAATATTTTATCTTTTTTTGTTTCCATAATGTTTACTTCTTTTATGTTGTAAAATACTCTTCACACTTAAACCCTTTCCTTGGCTCGAAGTCTTTAAATTCACAACTTCTAAACACCCACTTCTTATTAGTCCATCCAGCTAAATCCTTTTGCCATTGAGGAATAATTTGATGTGGATTATTCAAATCCCTATAAGGCTGGCAATGCGGTAAGAACCGACCGCCTTTCATTCTCCAATGATTTACTCGGGTAAACGCTTCCTTAAAATCATTCAACAAAATACAGTAGAAGAAGTATTCACCCTTATAATTATACTTATCAATCAAAGCCGTAGCCCGTTCACACTCTGCGATTTGTCCAGGCGTATCACATCCAAATCGAATACGTTTTATCCATTTGACTTTTGCCAACAATTTTGCAATATCATCTGTTACCAGCCTCGCATCCAATCCCTGATTGAAATCTACACGCAGTCCCAGACGGACAATCTTCTCAATCTGTTGTAGACCATAATCTGATGCGAGCACATTGTTATCCATAAGGATAATATTTTTTCTCCCATTAACGGCTACCTCTTCAATGTCCATATAAGGCGTCATCTTGCCTTCTTTTTGTGGAACTATGCACCACTTGCATTTGTTGGGGCACCCACGAGTGAGAAAACCATACGCCAGTTTTTTATCTATATTGTACAAATCATAATCTGGAATAACCCTGTCTATATCTATTGGAAGTATTTTTGAAAGATCATAACCTGTACCACCCTTCTCTATCTGATGTGTGTTAGTTATCCATTGCCGATAATCTTCTGTAAAGTTGAATACTTTAGCCATGTAAACTTTATCATAATGATCGAATGGATTATACCACTCCACGATATCACCTTGTAACTTGTGCCAAGCGGATAATTTCATTAGTGCCAAATTGGGGAAACCATGACTGTCAACATCTATTAATCCGATATTCATTCATTTTAGATTTTGTTTATTAATACTCATTTGACATTCTCTCAACTTTTTGAGCAGGAATCTGCCGGGCTGGTTGATGCCGCCTTTTTTAATTTCGGCAATCAGCTTTTTACATTCTTCGAACAGTGTCGGGTCTTGGATATATAGGCGAATTGAATCAGCATCGGATTTTGTCAGGTTCATTAGCAGAAAAACATACACAAAGTAGTTTTCATGAGACATCACCCTTATTTGTCCTTCACGCTCCATTCTCTGTAGATTTTGGATGATTATATAGAAGTCACACATTGAGGGATTGTCTAGCCATTGTTTGATGATCCCCGTGCCGATAGATGATTCTTTACCGTTTTCGGCAAGGCGCATAGCTTCCCATACGTCATTTTCTGTTATACCCGGTTTACCACGCAATTCTGCCTTAATATCAAAATATTTTTCAGAAGAAGGAGACGAAGTTATTCTTCCTCCTCTGTCCGACGAAACGACCCCGTTAGGGGGAGTTTGAGGAGGTATTTTCTTTTCTTTTATTTCCTTTTCTTTTATTTGTGTACTTTCTGCGGAGTTTTTGGGCTTTTCTTCGGAAGAAATGCGTTTATCTTCGGAAGAAATAAGGTTAAACTCTGAAAATTCACACTTTCTTCTGCAATCATCACAGATTCGTTTATAGCGTTCTTGTATTCCAATTGAAGTGAGAACTTTTTCCTTATCAAAGAGTTCTTTGGAAAACAACCCTAGTGCCAGGCAACATCTGACGACCTCCTGTATATACGCTTCTTCAAAACCGGTTTGTTCCGATAATATGAAGGGCAACTCTTCGTCCCACAACATGTAATACCCATTCTTATAGATAAGACAAAGCAGGAGAGCATATACAGTGACGGCCTTGCCACGCTGGTACTTGATCAGTTTCCTTATTTTTATGTCCTGAAAAAAGTCAACGTCAAAAGGAAAATAGTCGAGCCCTTTTTTTACATTTCGTCCCATATCATTCTGTATTTTTTAGATAATCATCCACTTCACGAATGAAATCATCCAGCGAACGGCACACAACATATTTGTATTCTCCGTTTTCACAAATTATCTTTTGCCATTCTTTCTGTGAGTCAGATTGCCGACCAACAGGAGTTTTCATTTCAATGAGCAGCGCACCATAATCACGATTGCTTTTCAACAGAATTAAGTCGGCTACACCAGCTATTACACCCTCGGCTTTCAATTTGCCACCTGTAACAGTGTCGCGTCTTCCTCCGTTCGGCACTGCAAACAACCGGCCTTTCAACTTCGGATACTTCAAATTGAAGTATTTTACACAAGCGCATTGTATGCGGTGTTCCTCATCGTTATGTTTTTGCTTCTTTTTTTGTTTTCTTTCCTTTGAGAGCATCTCTTCCAATGTCATGGCTGTTTTCATTTTTAGGTGTAACAATGGTGTCCTTTCCTGTTTTGTCAACTACGACTTTCTTTCCTCCAACTGTTATTGTTGTCTTACAACCTTCAGGAAGTGATTGAATGAAATTGCGTACAATAGGGGAGTTGGCATTTTCGCTGATGGTATCTGTAATGGATTCTTCGGCAGAATACGGGTAAACATCCATGATAGCGGTTTCGGCAACAGATGCAATTTGATAATCTGTCATGGTTCCTTTCATTCCTTCATCCAGCTTTTTCACTGCATCACGCAAGTCGGCAGCCTGTACCAATACTTGTGTGGAAGTCTTTTTTTCCGCACCGCTTTTATCATCCAGTGTGATAAAAAATAGTTTGCATTTGAACCAGCGGTCGGCACTCGCTTCGTCGCTAGGGAAGAGTTCACTATAGTTGGCACGTTTAATGTCTGATATAGTAAATTCTCCAGAGATAAATGGGGTCATTTCTTCGATGATCCGTGCTTCGGCCTCTGTAAAGCTAAGTGCATCGACAAGATAAGGTTCTGTAACCTTCTTGTTCATTCCGTTTTCCATTACCTTTTCGTAACGGATTTTACATTCAAACCATGTGTGCATCATAAATTCATTCGAGCTTTAAGTTGTTTACTAATGATGAGCTTGGCAGAGCGTTGAGCTGGAATAACAACTGTTGTTCCCTTGCTAATATTCCGTGCTTTCTTTCTTTTGGAGGTGTGTGCCTTAATTGTGGCAAAACCACGGATATAAACACTTTCACCTCTACAAAGAGAATTTTCAATAGCATCAAAAACGCAATCTACGGCTTGAATAGCTTGTGAACGACTAATAGTCGTATTGTTGATGACGTGTTCAACGATTTCAATTTTCTTCATTGCTGTATTTTTATTAAAATGGTAAATCACTTCCGTTAGGTCTACAATCCTCTATTTTGTACTGAGTATCTTCAACTGATTTTATTGTACATAAAACGTATGCTTTCTTCTTAAGAAGAGTGGCAAGTCTTTTCGCTTCATTTTCGGCGCTTTCCAAATTCTCATGTTTGTAGGTAGGTGTGGCGCATCCTTCTACAAATACCATATAAAATTTATCCATAGCATTTATTTATTCTGTGGGTTAGTACTTCTTCCCGTACATTTCTTCACGGAGTTCGTTATACTTCATTTTGTGTTCTATGTGCCAGAGCAAATCAATATCAAGTATATCCGACAATACGAATACTTGTGTAATCGCATAATTAACCAGCTCTTCCAATGTGTATTTATAATTTGTAATATCTTTTACAATGGAATAAATATTCTCCGTAAAGGTTTTCTTCTTGGATACCACATTGACAAGTGCAAACCTGTTAAGATTCAGATTTCGCAATCCAGCCAAATCCAGTAAGCGGATTACAGCATCAGCTAACTTATCTCCTACTGTATCTTTGATATGTTTTTCAAAGGCATTTCTATAACGTACGTTCTCTTCTACTAATGCAGAGTAAAGATTAAAATCACGTTCAAACATTATTTTTCCTTTGAAGTATTTTCTTTTTCTATCGGCTTCCACAGCTTTCATGAGTTCGGATATTACAAGGCAAAGACAGTGCTCGTTACTCAATTCTTGATCGTGGAAGCCATGTTCACAAGCGGTTTTATATGCTTTGTCTCTTAACTTGTTTAAATCTATTTTCTTCATATTCTATTCAACTATGAACATTGGTAATAAATTGTAGTTCCATCAGTACTGATGCAGTTTACTTCAAATTGAGTCCAAGAGTTTTCCCAACATTTTGTTCCAGGTGGAACTTGTATAGAGACATTGATGTCTTCATCTCTGTCACATTGGTCTAATGCTTCTTCAAACTTTTCTAAAAAATCATCTAAGCTCATTTGGGTATTATTTATTTGTTACGATCAGAGTTATAGCTGCAATGGTTAAAGCCATTCCTAAGATGGAATACAGATATGACTTAGATGATTGGGATTCCAAAGCGGAATGAAAGCTAATAGCAAAAAGGATGACATTTAAAACCACAAATATTACATCGAAGTAGGTTTTCATATTACTTTATTTATTGGTTACTACTAATTTTTTATTCAGTTTTTTTATTAGTTGTCTTATTACCCATGCGCGACATACATTACGTTGTCCGGGATGATTGTCATACATTATTGCAGCGTCATCAAGATATTTGATAATTTTCTGCATATCTGTTTTGCATACTTCCATTATCCCGATGCTGTTAAGAATGATTTGACCAATTCATTGAAATACATTTCATCGGTCGGAATATCGTCATCAGAGTTCATAATCTCGGATGCGATGGATTTCTTACGGTGAATAAGAGAGTATATCGTATGGTCGATTGTACCACGACCAAGCAGATAATAACAGGTTACATTGTCCTTTTGCCCTATACGGTGTGCACGGTCTTCACATTGACAGCAATCTGCATATGTCCATGCAAGTTCAATGAAGGCTACATTTGAGGAAGCTGTGAGTGTGAGACCAACGCCGGCTGCTTTAATGGAACAGATGATGAGCTGCACATTTGGGTTGTTTTGGAAAGCATCCACAGAAGCCTGTTTGTTTATTGCGCTATCGCGCCCTGTAACCGTGACGGCTTTCGGAAATACCCTTTGTAGTTCATCCACAATCTCATGAAGCGAGCAGAACACAATCAGTTTTTTGCCACTGTCAAGGAATGTCTTGATAAAGTCTACAGCTTGTGCTATTTTACCTTTGGTGGCCAAGGAACGAAGCGTCATGAATCTCACAAGTGCTTCCATACGCATTTTGCGGCGTATTTCCCAATCTGTACATTCTGTATATTCTTGTAGGTATGTAGCGAGATCGGAAGCTGCAAGATTGTATTCGGCACTGTTGGATATATCGACATACAAGTCTACTCGTGTTTTGTCAGGTAGCTGGGGAAGTACCTTTGCTTTTTCACGGCGTATCATGCAAGTATCATAGAGTTGCCGAGATAGTTCGGAAAGTGGTACAGCCGGTTCCGCATCCTTGTCTTTCGGGTCAGTGCAATAGTCTGCTATGAATTTTCCGCGACCGCCAAAGTCGTTTAATCTGTTCATGATAGAAAGTTGCGCTATCAAATCCTCCGGACGGTTGACAACGGGGGTACCTGACAGGAGTATTATCCATTCCTTGCCAACAGACAAACCTTTGGTAAAGATTGTTTGCTGTGCAGACGGGTCTTTCACACGATGGCTTTCGTCGATGATGATTGACTTGAACATTTGTATTTGAGGACAGAATACAACATCTTTAAGACGGAACTGCTTACTTTCCGCTTTGATGTCCCAAACAAAATATTTGCGCAAACTTTCGTAATTTACCACCGCTACCTGATGTACTCCCATAGATAACAGGTAATTCCATGTCGTACGTACAGCATTGTCAAGAACGACCGCAGATTTATCCGTGAATTTCTCGAACTCGCGTTGCCAGTTGATTTTGAGCGAGGACGGGCAGATAACAAGACAAGGATATGCATTGGCTGTATCAACAATGCCGATACTTTGCAATGTCTTTCCTAATCCCGGTTCGTCACCGATAATAAGACGGCGGTGTTTCAGTCCATAAACTATACCTTCACGTTGGTAGTCGTATGGTTCAACGCGCAGATGATGTTTGAGTCCGTTCATTGTATTTCCATCCATTAAGTTCATAAACACGTTTCTTTGCTTTCTCACGGTCGTAGAAGATTGGTTCGCTAAGTACCGGAGAGGCTGACTGAAAGCTATCTGTTACCTCTGTATAGCGGTATATGCGGAATCCTCGTCCGTGTAGAGTGTAATGATATTGTCCTACCTGTGGTTTCATTTGAATTCTTCTATTTCTGTGATTAAATCATCTTTGTCAATACCTTTGATGTACTTGTTGAGAACAAGGTCAATACATTGGTTATAGAATTTCTCAAATTCGTGTTGTTCCATGGCGGCAAACGATATACTGAGATACTCTATTTCATGTTCACCATATTCATTGAGAGTATTAGTGAAGTAGCCAAGGTCACGTTTGAATCGGCGAAGCATATCTTGTTCATTATGTATGTGCCACTTCTCGACTAATGGCAGGGGCAAATTGTCGAAAGTAAGGCGTACCAAAGCGAAAAACTTTTTGTGGTGCTCATAATTGCGTGGATTGCTTACCTTACACTTGACTACATTACCAATCTTCAAGTGTTTCTTTAGTTCGAGGTCTGTATTATACAGAGGAACTAATCCATATTGAGTTACTTTGCAATATATGTCCATTGTTAATTGTCTTGTGGAGTTAAACACCAGTATTGGAAAGCCAATTCTTCATATTTCTCGCGTCCACGGTTGTAGACTTTATCATCCCGATTGATGAACTTCTTGAATACTTTGCAGTTCTTTTTGCTGATAGCATAAATGAAATCACGGTTGGAACCTGCAATGTCCATATACCAAGCACGACTCCTGTCCCAATCGAAGAAGTCAATCGCTTCTTCAAACTGTTGCTGTGTTGAGGCAAATGTGGTTTTAAGATCACCGCCAAAGAGGCCGAGCCACCAATCCCACTTACATCGTGTATCAAGCGAAAAGGGGAAACCACAATAAGTAAATTGTTGTTGTGTGTTTACCATGAAACGCTGTGTTTCGGCATAACCAAGCACTTTAAAAAGGAACTCATCGCGGCGTGCTTCCATGCGAAGTGCTTTCTGCATTTCTTGTGCATGTTGGAACTCATCTTCGGTATATTGTTCATCATCTACTGTCAGGCGGTAGTAGTCTACTCGTGCTGGTTCGGTAATAATTGCATCTACCAATGAGCCAAAACGAAATGCAGCTTCTTTATCACCAAATTGCATTCGAGGATGAAGAATATTTTTCAGTTCGGTGAGGTCAGAGTTACTGACCTCACTACGACTATAATATGTATCGGGGTTGTGACTCATGGCTACTTTGCTTTCACATCGTCAATATATTGTACACTCTCATTTTCAATATAGACACTATCCTTGTTAGCCAGTTTTTCACAGAACGTAATTTGTTTCTTGAATAACTTACTCAACTCTTCAACCGAAAGCGTGCACCCTTCTTTACTCCACCACATTGAGAGTATTGGCATGATACCTTCAGGATTAAGTAACTCTATCTTTTGAGTGACTTTTACTTTGGGCTGATAATTCTGCATAGAAGCCTGTTCAGAAAATAATCCGTTCATTTCAGCTTGCTGGCGTGCCATTTCCGCCTTTTGCTTTTCTTCCTCTTCTTTGCGTTTACGTTCTGCCTCTCGCGCTTCGGCTTCCTTGCGTTGGCGTTCTTCTATTTCAGCTTTGACACGTGCAGCTTCGGCCGCATCAGCTTGTGCCATGCGTTCGAGGTTTGCTTTCTTTGAGGGCAGACGGTCAAGAATGAAATCCTTGTTGTCTTGGATTTCTGCAGTGTATTGGTCGCTAAATTGCTTACCAAGGCGTTCCTTTATGTCAGTTTCAAATTGTCGAAGCTCGTCTACCGAAACATTGCCAGGTATGCGGATGAGAGTATGGAGATTATGTAACCAGTCAGCAGGAAGAGAAGCCGAAAAGTTTTTTATTTCGCTGTACACTGTGTTATAGTTCTCGAGCGTAACACTGTTATCCTTTGTAGTGAGCCAATTGATGGATTGATTGAGATATGTTTGGAATTGTGTCTTAAAATCCCCTTCAATGTCTTGTCTCAATTTTACACGGGCTTGTTCCGCTTGTTGACGTTTGTACTCTTCCTGACGGCGTTTTTCTTCTTCGGCACGTTTCTTTGCTGCATATTGGTTACGGTATTGTTGGAGTTTATAGGGGATAGTATCAACTTTGGTGGGGTCAATAGCATTCTCTATTACCGTAAACTCTCGACGGATGTCATCAAAAAGTTTTGTGACAGGCGAACGTTTCTCGTTCATCTTCTTGACTGTTTTACGTGCTTTTTCGATGAAAAGAGCTGCCTCTTTATCAAGTTCGTCAGTCATTCCACCATTAGTTGTAATGGCATTGAGTATGGATTGCCCGGCACTGATACATCTTTCACATGACAGTTTATTGTCATTATATGATTGTGGAGCAGCAGACACTATGGTCTGTATATTTTCCTGTTTGATGATTGCTAATTCTGTAAGCATATGTACAATGTATTAAGGTTAGAAAGTATCATCGTTATCTCCTTGACTTGCTGGGTCAATAGTTACCCCTGCCGACATATCAGGTTGAGGCGCGAAATGTTGTTCTTCTTGCTTTTCTTGGGGTTCGGGTTGTGTGGTATCGATTCCACTGTAAGGATCGAAACCTCCTTGCGGGGTATCAATGATGTCGGATTCCATGACGGAACCTTTACCGATATTGATTTTAGGATAAGTCTTGAAAGCGTGTTTGATGCATTTGGCAATGAGGAAGCCGGTATCAATCTGCCCATTGATATTGTAGAGTGCATTGCTTTTCACTACAGTTTCTCCGGTGCGGCGGTCTTTATAGGAATTTTGTTTCTCTGAATAACCTTGTAACCGTTTCCAGTCGGTTTCTGTCATAACAGAATAGTCAATTGACCCATCTGCACGTGTGATTTTGACAAAGCATGCAACAATACGGTCGCTTTTGCGAGGAAATGCAGACATATAATTGACAATCTTCACTCCGTTCTTCTCTCCATATTCAAAACTATCTCCGTCATAGACAATAACTGGATTGTCGGCATGGCGTATCTGTCCAACTTTTGCACGCAGTGCCAGCTCTCCATATCCGGAGATAGCGAGACTGCATACTTTTTCCCAAACTTCTTTGCCGTTTGAATCAACTCCCACTTTGCAGTTACGGGTAAGAAGATAACACAGTGCTTGCGCACCAGGAGCCAATGTGATACCCTTGACAGCAAGGTCGATAAACGCATAGAAGATAGATGTTCCGGAGCATAAGCGCAACTCATCTTTGTCGCGTAACTGCTGGTTGAAGTAAATAGCTTCACGTTCATAGACGTTTTCTCCGCCTTCTTTCCAAATGGAATTATACACGCTGATAAACTGGCTACGTACACGTTCATTGCGTATTACGTCAATTGCTTTCATTTGTTGCAACTCTTTAGCCAATGAAATAGCATTGCTCATAATTAAAAATTTAAAAGGTTTATAATACAGTTTGCTTTTGTGATCCGAAGCAGATTCGAACTACTACTTTCTATTGATGTGCTTCCTACACTATCGGATCTGGTTGTCATTTGAAATAGTCTTGTTGTTTTTGTTGAAGGAAGCGTAACTCTACTGTGCGATATTCAACTTTGCCCGGGCGCTTACAGGGATTTATCTTACCCTGCTTGCGCCATCTATCCACATTGCCTCGACCGAACATTGCGTATGCTTGTCGCTGACTAACCATTTCGGGATCGTTGCGTGTGTCAGCAAGCATTCGAACCACTGATGTAGCAACATCGTGGATGAATGTGTCATAAGTGACAGATTTATCTGTGAAATCAAGTGTGAACATAGAGTGTTACTTTCTTTGATTATTGTGACAATGCATCGTAATATTGTTTATTGGCCATATATTCATCGGCTATTTGGCGGTCGGTGCATCCATTACCGAGTTTCAGATATATAGCCTCGTATGCCTCTTGTGGCATAGCATAAACTATTTGTTCTGTACGATCAGTGGTACCTGCTATACCGAGCAAGCAGAAGAACATAATGAAGCCTGCTACAAAAACGACGATTTGTTTAGTGACTCTGTTGAAATTCATATGATATCATTTTAATCGGGTTACTGTTATGGTGCGTTTTTCGCGATCAGTCTCTGTTTGATACTTGCGGTCGAGAATTAACCCAAGGTCAGACGCCTGGGCACGCACACTCTTGGTTTTCGCTATGGGGAAAGTAATCTCTCCGCCTACTTTCAAATCCGTTAAAGCTGGACGTACTTTTACTTGATTTTCTGCCATTTTCTTTGAGGTTTATGGTTTATTGTTTAACTTTATGGTGCAAATTTAATCAAATATGATTTAGTTAAATCAAATTTGATTTTAAAATTTATATGATTAATAATAATTAACATATTTATGATTTATGTAAATCGTATTTGATTATGAAATTGGAAAGAGTAAATATTGGTATGAATATCGAACAGAAGCTGAATGAACTTGGTATTTCAAAATCAGAATTTGGCAGAAGGATTGGTATTCCACAGCAAAATGTGAATAGAATACTTGAGAAGCCCAATATTGACACTGAAAGATTGATTGCTATAAGTGAAGCGTTGGAGTATAATTTCTTCAGTGATTATTCGAGTGAGTACAACAAGGTAGTTGCTTCTGGTGAGGGTTCTGTTGCTGTTAATGGAAACAATAATAGTAATGTTGTTGCTGGTTGTGATGCAGCTTTGTTGCAAGAACGCATCAAACATTTGGAGGAACTTCTTGCTGAGAAAGAACGGTTAATTACAGTTTTGATGGAAAGGAAGTAGAAGTTATGAGATTAGTAACAATATTGAAACCTTAAACTAAGTAAGACATGGAAATTTGGATAGAGGATAAAGAAATAATTGATCGAATTTATAAGAGAATTTTAGATTTGTCAGAAGATGTCAAATTGAGGTACGACAATAGTAATCTCTCAATCGAATTTAATGAAATAACAGATGGAGAGAAAGAATTAACTCACAGTTTTGTCATAGACTTTTGTATGCTGACAAGTACGAGTTATAAGTATTTAGTGTTGGGGCAGACACCAATATATGATGATGAGAAGAATAATTTATATAAACGATTGATAGCTAAGAAAGACTTTACCGTATAGTAGTATGCCATTCTGTGTTTTGATTTAATGGAAAGGAAATACTGATAGTAGCTTAATTATAAAATAGTAAAGACAAAATGAGAAAATTAGCAATAGAACCATTAAATGGCTTTTATGACATTAAAAAGCTTTATGCTGATTTGATGTCCTGTAGCAAACAGGAACAACAAAATCAAGTTTGGGTATTTGCTTTTATTTTGTATAGACATAGTGATCTTAGTTTAGCGCGAATTTTGGCGGATGAGCATTGTTTGAATGCATTTAACCAAATCTCTGGAGATAAATTGTGCGTCTATAGCCTTGAAGAATCTGTAAAATTACCACGCATCGCTCAATCTTCTCACACAGTTTCTTCCCAACCTTCTTCTCAGTCTTCATCTTCATTTACGACTCAAATGATGTTTACGATACAATATCCTAAATTAGAGAATATCGTATCTCCGGACAAGATAACAGATGCGATTTTTACAGAGGATATTCTTAATGAAAAGCTGACATATCCATCAATATTATTTTTTGAAGTAGAAAATGAAAGAATATCCGATTCTGTGCTTTATCCTTTGAGAGAAGAAAAACAAAATGAATTAGAGAAAGAAATAATGGGTTGTTTTAAAAGAGTCGATTCATATCTGAAAGAACATAAGGAGGGGGAAGAGTTGAGTGCGATATTTGATGATATTAAGGAGCGTATTAAATCTGATAGGGCTAAACAGGCGGTGTTTCATGGAGTGAAAAAAATCGTTAAGACTGTTTCTCCTTCTGTTATTTGTTTTGCTTTGAAACCGTTTATCTCTTAACTATAAAAGAGTGTTGTTAGGATAGGATGCATCTAAATGAAATATTATATGGAACTGAAGGACTTTATAAAGGCTGCAATTACGGATATAACCGAAGCTGTAAGCGAGTTGCAAGACGAACTTGACAACGGAACGGTTGTTAATCCAACCTTACCTCAAGGAGAGGATGGAAAGTGCTTACTGATTGATAATGAGGTGCGAGTTATTGAAAGACTCAATTTTGATGTTGCTGTAACAGTTGCGGAATCATCCGGGATAGAAGGCGGGGCAAAAGCTGGTATCAGTATTTTTGGAGCAAAAGTCGGAACAGAGTCTTCCGTAAAGACAGAAAATGTATCAAGGTTGACCTTTTCAATTCCGCTTGTATTCCCATCAGCTCATGTCAAGACACAGATTGAGGTTATGAGGGAAAAGAGGGCACAGCGACCTAATAACTAAAACTCGTTCATCCATTCATGATAATCAAGGTGAGTGATTGATGTAAATGCACTGTTGGCAGACCATTCAGGACAGCTGCTGTCATTGCGCTTGATGTATGCAAAGAGCAATTTGGTGTACAAGCGGCGGTAATACCATCTACGATATAATCTAATAATCTTTTTCATGGCGACAAAGGTAACAGATTGAATGGAAAATAGAAGTATAACTTTAACCATATATGAGGATAATTGAATGAAAAAACGGTGCTAACAAATAGTTGTACAATATTATAGAACTTGTTGAAAAGCAACGATAATTAGCTGCGGCGCAGGCAGCAATAGAAGGATAGTCAAATACGCTGGTTAGGTACTTAACTATCTGATAAATAGACTGTAAATACTTGTGAAAGTATTTGCAGTCTATTTTATTTTATGCCTGTTGGGTACTGATGTCCGTTTACCATCCAATATTTATTTGGTATTTATTATAAAAAACTAACTAAATGTTTGTTTAATCATAAAAACAGCTTTACATTTGCACCCCAGAAATCGACCGAATTGGGGTCTAACGTTTAATTTAAAAAAACAAAGAAAATGAAAAAGGGTTTATTATTGGTAGTTGTAATGTTAGCAACTATCGCTGTAAAAGCACAAGACATTTACGTAGGCGGATCTTTGAACGTTTGGCGTAACAGCACAGGCAACACTACTTCTTTTAAAGTTGCTCCGGAAGTTGGATACAACTTTAATGAAACATGGGCATTGGGTGCTGAATTGGATTATTCACATAATTATAATGGTGGACTAACAAAAAATTCAGTAATTGTTGCTCCATACATTCGTTGGTCTTACTGTGAAACCGGTGCGGTTCGCCTGTTCCTGGACGGAACTGCTGCTCTCGGCTTCGTGAAGGTTAAAGACGGAGACACTACTAAAGCCGGACAAGTGGGACTTAGACCGGGGATTGCTGTTAAATTGAATGATCACTTCTCTTTCATTGCCAAGTATGGTTTCCTGGGATATCGTAGAAATATAAATACGCTTGGAGATTCTTTTGGTCTTGAACTTACTAGTGAAGATCTTTCAATTGGTTTCCATTACGCATTCTAATAAGAAGAAAACAAATCAACAAATTAGGAAAGGGAGTTCTCAAAAATAGGGAATTCCCTTTTTTTATGTATAATCTCTATAAATTGCGCACTTGTTAACGAAAAAGTTGTTTAATACAAATTACAATTATACATTTGTATTGTTAAACAATGAGGTCAATAAAAACCTTTAGTATTAATTTAAAACTTTAAAATTATGAAGAAGAGTGTTTTGTTTGTTTTATTTGCACTGATTTCAGTGGCAGGTTTCTCTCAAATTACAGGTTGGAATGCCAAAGTAGGTATGAACTTTAGTAATTACACCGGTGATCTTGATCTGAATGCAAAGGTTGGATTCAAACTTGGTGGAGGTTTTGAATATGCTTTTACTGATACATGGTCACTGCAACCTTCATTATTCTTAACTAGTAAAGGTGCAAAGAAAGATGGCAATAGCATTAATGCAATGTATTTGGAATTGCCAGTAATGGCTGCTGCACGTTTCAATGTAGCAGATAATACTAATCTGGTGGTGAATGCAGGTCCTTATTTTGCTTGTGGTATTGCCGGTAAAACAAAGTTTGACTTAGGTAATGACACAGAACGTAAAGTCGACACTTTTGGTGATGATGCTTTGAAGCGTTTTGATGCAGGTCTTGGTGTAGGAGTTGCATTGGAATTTGGTAGAATCATTGCAGGCTTGGATGGTCAATTTGGTCTGGTTGATGTGGAAAAAGTTGGTAATCCTAAAAACATGAACTTCTCTATTATCGTGGGATATAAGTTCTGATAAGAAAACACTGAAAATACAGAAAGCCGTTGCGGAAGACAATTCGCAGCGGCTTTTTTATTTTATGATTGAGAAAGTCATTTCCTTTATTGGATATACAATAGGAATGTACAGTCAGTTTACTATCGGCTTTTTATTAATCTGATAGCTTTTTCAACTTTTTAAAGTGCTCGATTACGGCTAAATAGTTCTGATCCTGACAGGCGTCGAATTTGTTCCAAAGATCTCCTAATACGACAGCTCCTCCGAAACCGAAATCTTTAATCTCCAGCAAATTATCTTCATTGATACCTCCCAATGCCATCACTTTCGAATCGATAATTTTGGCTCTTTGTGCTTCACGCAATTCTTCGGCAGTATATGTTGAATAGTAATTCACTTTAGAGATACTATCATAAATAGGACTCATAAAAACATAGTCGTAAAAATGCTTTCTGTTTTTTACCTCCTCCACTGAATGGCACGAACAGCTGATGTGACCATAATAATCATGCGGCTCTTTGGGATTACGTGCATTCAGGTGGATACCCATCAGATTAAATTCTTCTTTCAAATAGAAATGTTCATGCGTGACGATACGGCGGTGATATTTATCCGGAATAAGTGTCAATAGCCGTTCCGAATACATAGCCGGAGTTTCCGGCTTCCTAAGATGTAGGACATCCAGCCCCTCTTCGAAAAGAGCGGTAATAATCTTATCTTCTTCGACGAAGAAGGTAGGGGTGGTAACTACAATTAGTTTCATT
>UMCM01008440.1_pt1 | contig 61500 bp, 50 predicted proteins | sample 1964231 | NCBI WGS metagenome assembly UMCM01 (sample SAMEA4835968, study PRJEB28245) | human gut metagenome | biome: gut microbiome; material: fecal sample | place: Denmark | collected 2008
AGTGATAAGAAATACAGACCGGAGATCATGAAGAAAGAGATAGATATGAGCTCTTATGATGAAATTCTTCTGGGATTCCCTATCTGGTGGTATGTAGCTCCAACAATTATCAATACATTTTTGGAAGCCTATGATTTCAGCGGTAAAAAGATCGTCCTTTTTGCAACATCCGGTGGAAGTGGATTTGGTAATACTGTAAAAGAATTGCAGCCATCCGCACCAGAGGCTGTTATCACAGAAGGCAGTCTGTTAAACCGCGGAACAAAACAGAAAGTCAGTGAGTGGGTAAATTCTTTATAAACAGCAGTGTTATGGAGATATACAGAATATGGAAAAAATAGTACAGACAGCAGGAAGAAATGCGCTTGGCGAATTTGCGCCGGAGTTTGCACATTTTAACGAAAGGGCATAATTTTTTCATTCGTTCTTGACAAAGTAACCATTCGGTAACTATAATGAAGTTACCGAATGGTTACTTTGATAAAGGAGATAATTATGGCGGAGGGTACAAAAGAACGGATTTTGAGAACAGCACTGGAATTGTTTGCGCAGAACGGCTATCTGGGGACCTCTATGAATGATATTGCAGGGCAGTTGGGATTTACGAAAGCCGCCTTATATAAGCACTATGTCAGCAAACAGGAAATTTTAGATAAGATCGTGGAGCGAATGAATAAGATGGACTATGAGCGCGCTGAGGCATATGAAATGCCGGAAACGGAACCAGACGGCTTTGCGGAAGCATATCTGCATACACCAATTCAGAAAATCCGCACATACAGTCTTGCCCAGTTTGACCATTGGACAAAGGAACCGTTTTCTTCTAATTTCCGTAAAATGCTGACGCTGGAGCAGTATCGTGATCCCAAGCTTGCACAGCTCCACCACGACTATCTGGCGGGCGGCCCGCTGGAGTATATGGCGGCCATCTTCCGCAAGCTGGCAGATTCTGATGAGGAGGCTATGCAGCTGGCGCTGGAGTTCTATGGGCCGATGTATCTTTTATACGGTGTCTACGACGGTGCAGAGGAAAAGGAATCGGTTTCTTCCTTGCTGGCAACACACATTGATCGCTTTATTGCCAAGGTTGAGGCTGGTTACAGAGCAGAAGCTGCCGGGACAGCTGTTTTGAGCAGGAGGAATAACGGATGAACTATATTCGGATCACAAAAGACAATATTGACAAGGAACATATCTGCTGCGCCATGTCCGGCAAGCAGAGTGTTGCAAAAAAGGAATGGCTGCGGCAGCGCTTTGAGGATGGACTTGTTTTCTATCGCAGCGAAGAACGCGGCAAATGCTTTATCGAATACATTCCGGCTGAAAACGCCTGGGTGCCGATTGCGGCAGATGGTTATCTTTACATTAACTGCTTATGGGTATCCGGCTCCATGAAGGGACACGGATATTCGAAGGATCTGCTGGAGGCATGTATCTGTGATGCCAAGGCGCAGGGAAAGAAAGGTATTTGCATTCTGTGCGCGGAGGGCCGAAAGCGGGAATTCCTCGCTGACCCGAAATTCCTTACTTATAAGGGGTTCTGTGTGGCAGACATATCCGACTGCGGGATCAATCTTATGTATCTTCCCATTGAATCGGGTGCACAACCGCCGCATTTCAAGGAATGTGCGAAACATCCGGTGATTGAAGAAGCCGGTTTTGTTCTTTATTACACCGATCAATGCCCATACACCTATTATTGGGTGCCAAGAGTGCAGGAGGCGGCGAAGGAACATGGTATCCCGTTTAAGGTTATCCATATCACTGATAAAGAAAGCGCACAGAATGTACCTGCACCGGTCACGACTTATGCACTGTTTCGGGATGGTCAGTTTCTGACACAGAGTATCCAGTCAGATAAAAAATTCCTGGCGCTGGCAGGTTTACAAAATTGATTTTACTCCGCTATTTTTGTGTCGCTTTTTGGTGCGATCACCCCAAAGGGTGTTGCGAAGGATACCCCTGAACGCTTTGCGTTGTTCAGCGTTCCGTTTATTCGCCTCTGGATTTGGGTCCTGACACCGTTGTAATACACAATAAAGCTATCGCGCGATTCACAAGGAGTGAGTATAAAGCCCTGCAAAAGTGCTTTCGGATTTAAAAAAAGGGATTCCGATACTGACAGAAAGGAAAAACATGGAGAAAAAATTGAAAAATCCAACCTCTAACAAAAATGAAACACCCGCACCGCAGGGAGGCAAATGGCCGGACGAGACGATCGTTCGCTATATCATCCGTGCTTTTTTGCTGCTTATTGTATTCGCATGGGCGCTGGTAAACCTTGACGCTGTTTTGTGTTTTCTCGGCAAGGTGCTTGTACTGTTCACCCCGTTTCTGATCGGCGGCGCGATTGCTTTTTTGATCAACGTAGTTCTTCGGCCAATGGAATGCTGCTGGAACAAGGCGTGCCGCAAAGCTCCTGCAAAGCTGACCCGCCCCGTGTGCCTGACAGCAAGCACCGTGCTTATCCTTGGAATTCTATTTGCTGTGGTATTTATGATGCTCCCCAGCTTGCGGGAATCCGGCGATGAGTTTATCCACAACATTCCGGTCTATGTGGAGGAAATCGGGCGGTGGTGGGCTGACGTTGTCCAGTTTGCTGCAAAATATAACATTGTCCTGCCCGAATATGTCATAGACTCTGATCGGTTGATTGAGAAGGTCACCGCCTTGATCAGTGACAAGGAAAGCGGGATTCTCACCGTGACATGGGGCGCGGCAACCTCTGTCCTGTCGGTTTTTGTGGACGCCTTCTTGGGATTTGTTTTTGCACTTTATCTGCTTGCAAAGAAGGAGGCCGTCGCGGCACATTTGAAAAAACTCATTGAGACAGTCCTTCCGCAAAAGACGGCGCAGCGGCTTCTTAGTATTGCCGCGCTGACCAATCAGACCTTCACAAATTTTGTCAGCGGCCAGCTTACCGAAGCGGTTATCATCGGTGTTCTGTGCTTCTTTGGAATGCTGATTCTTGGGATTCCGTATGCTGGTGCTGTCTCCGCGTTTGTGGCCGTCACTGCGCTGATGCCGATTTTTGGCGCATGGATTGGCGGCGGCTTTGGTGCGTTTTTGATTCTGCTGGCGGAACCTGGCAAGGCTCTGTGGTTCATTCTCTTTCTGATCGTTTTGCAGCAGGTGGAGGGCAATCTGATTTATCCCAAGGTGGTCGGCAAGTCCGTCGGACTTCCTGGACTGCTTGTGCTGATGGCTGTTACGATTGGCGGCGAAGCATTCGGCATCTTAGGGATGCTGTTCAGTGTTCCCGTCTGCGCTGTGCTGTTCAGCCTTTATCTGGAGTTCATGAAGAAAGCAAGTACCCTTTAAGCTGTGGTTTATTTAACAAAGACCACGGCAATTATCGAGCATATTATTTACGATGAGATGGATGACCATTACGGCGCAGAGCCGGAATATCCCTGGAATGACTGGAATGCTGTGCTGAGGCGCAACGACAATAATAAATGGTATGGTTCTGGAAGTATCTGCTGATAAGTTGGGGGCGTCGGAAGTAGCCGGCATTGATCTAGGGCTGCCGTTCGAGGAAAAACGAAGGGTTTTCGAGGGAGGCAAGTCAAATGGAAGACATTCGACTTGAATTATTCATTAGTTTTTGATAAGTAACCATTCGGTAATCATAGCGTAGTTATCGAATGGTTACTTTAATGAAGAAAATAATTATGGCAGAAGGCACAAAGAAACGGATTTTGAGAACAGCACTGGAACTGTTTGCGCATACGTGCCCAGTAAAGGATAGAGTTGTATCTTAACCTGAGTATAGTTATAATACAATTATGACAGCTGCTTTCCCAGGATTATCAATGACGGAAATGATGTATGACGATGATAGGCAGCAGGGAATTTCCTGGGTATAAAAAAGCTTGCGAAGCTAATGAGAAGGGATGACATCATGGGACATTTTTATTTTGTAAGACACGGACAGACTGTGTGGAATGTGGAGAATAAAATTTGCGGAGCAACAGACAGTCCGTTGACGGAGTATGGACGGCAGCAGGCGGCTGAAACCGGGAAAAATATTGTAGAAAGCGGAATCAAGGCAGATGAGATTCTCTATTCACCCCTTAGCCGTGCGGCAGATACTGCAAAAATCATTTCCGAAATGAGTGGAATCCCCAGCAGGGAAGAACCAAGACTCATAGAGCAGAACTTTGGAAAATGGGAGTCTACGCCGAGAGACGGCAAAGAGTTTAAGAAGGCGAAAGAGTCCTTTGCCTGCCGATATGAAGGGGGAGAATCCATGCTGCAGCTTGCACAGCGTATCTATAATCTGCTGGATGAGATAAAACAGGAGTCTGACCATAAGACATACATTCTGGTGGCACACAATGGAATTTCAAGGATGATTCAGTCGTATTTTACGGATATGACCAATGAAGAATTTGCATCCTTTGGCGTAAAAAACTGCCAGGTGGTGCGGTATGACTTCTAATATGTATGACCTTTCCGGTCAGGCTGTGCTCTCGACCAAGGGATATCGTTTGGAATTATGGAGAATGCGGAGAAGTGATATCCGGGAAAAAAACATCCTGGAGCGAGGTGGGCAGTAAAGCTTACCGGGAAGCAGCGGGAGAGTAAAAATCACAAACTTAAGGAGGAGAGATGAATCCAAATAAAAAGGATGATGCGAGCTACCTGCAGACGGTTGGTCGTGCCCTAACTATTTTAGAAATGTTCAGACAGCAGAATACACTGTCTCTGCCGTCGATTGCCAAGGAGCTGGGAGTGGGAAAAACCATCGCCTATCGATTGGTACATACTTTGACCGAAGAGGGATTCTTAACACAGGATCCTTTTACGAAACAGTACTCTTTGGGAGAACAGGTGCTGATGTTGGGATTTTGTGCGGTGCATAGGCAAGATGTTAAACGAATTGCTCACGATTTTCTTTGGAATTTCCATGAGCGTACTAAGATCAGTACATATCTTACAATTCCGTGCGGAAATCAGAGTTTGTGTGTGGATCGTGTGGTCTCAGATAATACTGGGCGTTTGAGTTCGGTGTTTGTGGGTGGGGTATACCCGTTGTTTCGTGGGGCAAGCAATCGAGTATTACTGGCATTTGCTTCGCCCCAATTTCAAAGCAGTTATTTGAATAGCTTAGAGTTGTCAGAAGAGGAGAAAACTCAGCTGAAGGAGGATTTGAAAGGTGCTCGAGCTCGTGGATATGATATTACTCATAACAGGCTGACAGAGGGACTGTTTGCCGTCGGATTTCCTATCTATAACTCAGCTAACCAGCTAGTGGCTGGTCTGAGTGTAGGGGGAGTAGATGATTCGGAACGACCAGACGTTGTGGAGAAATATATCCAGCAGGGGCGTCAACTGGCTGTTGAGATCAATAATCAAATGGGCTCAAACTATTACAGTAGAATATCTGATTGATTTGTTGCAGATGCAAATATAGGTAATAATATAAGGAATCAGGACAAAAGAAATGGTCTTTTGTCCTGATTCTCTTTTTGTCGCAAAAAAGTAGGGATATAAAACTAATTTGTGAGAATTTGATGTAGTATATTGACAAGACTCTGATAAAATGCTAATATAACAACATAATTCCTATGTAAGTAATTGCATTCCTATAATAGGAATTTCGGACAAATGAACGATAGAAAGGAGAGTGAGAAGCATGAAGTATAAAGGTGCAGCAATTCAATACGACTGCCATTTTATGGATAAAGAGAAAAACTTGGCTGCTCTGACGAACTTGGTGCGTCAGGCAGCAGCTCAAGGGGCGAAGCTCATTGTCCTGCCAGAAATGTGCGCCACTGGATACTATTTTGAAAGTATGGAACAAGCGGCCAAGATGGCAGAGTCCGTAGTAAATGGGCAGACGGTAGGATTATTGGAGAATTTAGCAAAGGAGTTAGACTGCTATTTAGTTGCAGGACTTCCTGAGCTGGATGGAGAGAGATTGTACAATTCAGCGGTTCTTATAGGACCAGATGGGCTGATTGGCCGACATCGAAAAATGCACCATTATGTTCCTGATAGCACATGGGCTAAAACGGGAGATGAACCGGTAAAGGTGTTCGATACCCCTATTGGGAACATAGGCATACAGATTTGTATGGATCTAAGTTATCCGGAAGGACCTAGGTTAAGCCGGCTTATGGGAGCACAGGTTTTGTGTGCGCCTATGAACTGGAACGAGTCCTCTATCCCATCAGATATCTGGCTGACACGTGCTAAGGAAAACGGTATGTATGTGATTGCTTCTAATCGGCACGGAAATGAAAAAGGATTCGATTTCTGCGGCGGAAGCGGGATTATTGATCCCGAGGGCAGAGTAGTGGCATGTCAGCCTCATGGGGATGGAATTGCTATAGCTGAGATTGATTTAGAGATGAAGCCGGATCGAAGCGATATTCCTTTACGCCGCCCGAAACTCTACCGTGAACTTCAGTTACAGCGTTATCCATGGTATCAGAGCCAGTATTACCAAGCATTTGCTACGGAGCCATTGCTTGAGGGAAAGCAATTTTCAACGGCGGTATGCAGCATAAAGCCAGAGAATCGGGAAGAAGGTTTTATGGCTGTAAAGCAGGCTATCAGTCAAGCTGGGAAGCAAGGAGATCGCTTGCTGGTTCTGCCTGAACTGGTGCTTGGAGGTGTGCCTGATGACTTGCAGCAAGCACAGTGCATGGCCATTCGAGAGGATGATCCTGTGTGGAAAGAGCTGTCTTCTCTAGTCATGGAGAATCATGTGGATGTGATTCTGGGCTTTGTATTAGAAGAAAACGGGAAGCTATGGAATGCAGCAGCATGCTTGTGCGAAGATGGTTCTCGTCATTACTATCGGAAGAGTCATCTGACTGAGAGAGAAGCACAGTGGGCGGAAGCAGGAGACTGTGCCGGACTGGTCTTTGATCGCCCTTATGGCAGAATCGGTGTACTGTTAGGCAACGAAATTTTTATTACGGAAGTGCCTCGATTGCTGGCCAATAGAGGATGCGATATTTTAGCTGTTCCAGCGGTGGAAAATCCGTCGTGCCCTCCTGGTATTCCAGAGGTTCAACAGGAGGTGGAACATTATCATCTTGCTAGGGTAAGGGCTAATGAAAATAGTACATACGCAGCCTTTGCGGCTCAAAAAGGAGTGAGCGGCATATTTGGTCCAGATATGTTCCTAGTACCGCGGAATGAGGTGGTGCTCAACGAGAGCGGATTTGCAGATATGACAATGGATACTCGATTTATATTCTCAGATGAAAGTGGGTGTCCAGTGATAAACCTGGTTCGAGAAAAGCCAATGCTTGGGACCAGACATACTACATGGTATGACAAGTTGATAGAAGAAACGGATTGTGTGCTTTAAAAGAAAGGAGAGCCATATGAGTGATAAAAAACAGGATGTGAATGCTGTGACAACTGAGTCTAACGTGGAAGATCAGGATTATATTTATACCCCGGTTCCTCAGAATAAGCGGTACGGATGGATTAAGATGTTTTTCGTCTGGTTATGTTGGAATGTAGTAGTAGGAGACCTGGCTACAGGTACGGCGTTGGGATCCAGCATGAAGTTTCGGGATGCTCTCATTGCCCTGTCAATCGGTGATATTATATTAGTGGTGGTCATGATTATGACTGTGTATATCGGTTCAAAAACCGGATTGGCAGCAATGTCATTGATTCGGTTTACCGTAGGTCGGGTAGGAACTTATATTTTCTCGGCGATTATCTGTGTGACCTCCGTGGGTTGGTTTGCCACCCAGTTGGGCTTCTTTGGGCAGATTTGGTCTCAGTATCTTCCGATAAGTGTACCGATCCTGGCAGTGCTGGGCGGAATTATGATGGCATCTACAGCGATTAAGGGATTTAAGGGAATGGAGAAGTTAAGCACATTTGCAGCGATTCCGTTGCTTCTGTTTATTGTTTTGGCACTGGTTAACTGTGTAAGATTGATTGGCGTAGATTCTTTGTTCTCTTATAGCCCTACGGGAAGTCAGATTGGCACCATGGCTACTGGCGTTACCACAGTTATTGGCAGCTGGGCAGCCGGAATGGCTACTGTTCCCGACTGCGGTCGATTTGCAAAGACGGATATCATAAAGATTTCTATCGTTTGGATCGCTGGTCTTTTCTTTGGTCATTTCCTGCTTCCAATTGCTGGTATTGCAGCTGCTCTGCATCTGGAAACATGGGATTTCGGAGTAGTATCTGATTACATCGGCGTATTGGCCACTGGTTCAGGAATCATTGGTGCTGTGCTTATTACTTTAGCTGCATGGACAACTAACCAGCAGAACCTGTACTCCGCATCCAATGCGACATGCAACATTATCGAAGTGAAGAAAAAGAGCACTGTTACCATTGTTCTGGGCGCTATCGGAATTGCTTTAGGTTTCTGTGGTGTGGTGGACTACTTTGTGCCGTATATGACATGGCTTGGTATTGTAATTCCGCCAATGGCTGCAGTTATGGTGGCTGATTATTTGGTACTGCCTTTGTTTGGAGTAAAACATAATTATAATTATAATGACATTTCTTACGAAAACCTTCCACTTATCAAGTGGCCTTCCGTTCTGGCTTGGGGATGTGGTGTAGCAGTTGCTATTTTCTCTCCGGGCATTCAGGCTATTAATGGTATGGTAGCTACGGTTGTGCTGCATGTGGTATTTAATCTGGTGGCAAATAAGAAGAATTAAGGTGGAAGCATTTTGATGCAGAATATAGAAAGGAAGAAAGTTATGGAACATATTGGAATGAAATTGACAGAAGAACATGTCCGTTGGGCGGCTCTTGGTGGCTCCATTCTTGGCGGCGGTGGAGGCGGTTCGGCAAAGACCGGAGCTGAGTTCGGAGATCTGGCTGTGCGGTTCAGCCAGCTGGAATTAACCCCGTTGGATCAGATTGATCCGGAAACCGTGGTTGTCACAGCCTCTATGGTAGGAGCTCCTGCCGCACAGGAGAAGTTTGTCTCCCCGGCAGATATGATGCGCTGCGTGGAGCTCTTTACTCAAAGCACGGGTATTCGTCCAGGAGGTATCGTTACTAATGAGAATGGAGGCGGTTCTACGTTCAATGGCTGGCTAGAGGCATCCATGCTGGGAATCCCTCTGATAGACGCTCCCTGCAATGGTCGTGCTCATCCTACGGGAGTGATGGGAAGCCTGAATCTTCATCGTGATCCCAATTATATTACTACCATGACCTGTGTGGGCGGACGAAAGGAATTGGGCCGACACGTGGAATGTACAGTTACAGGTTCTATTGATCATTGTTCTAAACTGGTGCGGGCGGCTGCTGTGGAGGCTGGAGGTCTTGTGGCTGTAATCCGGAACCCGGTGAAGGCTTCGTTCCTGCAAAAAAACAGCGCTGTGGGGGGCTTGTCACTGGCTATTGAGACAGGACGCCGTTATTCACAGGGATTAGAAAAGTCGGTAGAAAATGGTGTGCAGGAGGTTTGTGAATTTTTAGGCGGTGAGATATTGGCTCACGGTCCGGTAGAGGAGTATCAGCTGCGCAGTGAAGGCGGTTTTGATGTAGGTGTCGTTAAGATTGGTGGATATGAGATGTCTTTCTGGAATGAGTACATGACGGTGGATGGACCAGATGGACAGCGCAGAGGCACATTCCCTGATCTGATTATGACATTTGACAGCCAGACTGGACGGCCAACGCCTACATCTGACTTGAAGCAGGGCCAGGAAGTTTATCTCATTCATGTGGGTTATCAGCATCTGAAGTTGGCGGCTCCCATGTTTGACAAGGACTTATTGGCGGGCGTAGAGAAGATCATCAACCGTCCTATTGTGGATTGTGTGTCATTCTGATAAGGAGATAAGGAAATCTATGCGAAAGACCCCGCCGCCAAAATACTGGCAGCGGGGCCTTTGTAGATAGGACGTAACGGTTCAGTAGGTCTGTGCATTTACTGCACTGACCGTACGAAAACATGGGTTAGCAGGCAAAAATCCCATTGCCGTAGGCAATTTTTAATGGATTTTTGCGCGTGACTGTGAAGGTACTGAACCGTTACGATAGGACAAGTATAAGATGGAGGAAATTAAGATGGTGAAGATGAAAGTTGGAGCAATAACCATTGGGCAGTCACCCAGGGCGGATGTGGTTCAAGAATTGCTTCCGCTGATGGGTGAGCAGGTGGAACTAATTCAGGCAGGTGCATTAGATGGGCTCACTCGGGAGGATATCCAGGCATTTGCACCAGGACCAGAGGATTATACTTTAATCTCGCGACTTCGAGACGGAAGTTCGGTTATGTTTGCCGAACGACATATTCTGCCCCAGCTGCAGCAGTGTATCGATCGGTTGGAAGAGCAGGGCGTAAATTTGATTCTGTTTTTGTGCACGGGAGATTTTCCAGCTGTGTTTCATTCGAAAGTGCCATTGATTTTTCCGTGCAAGGTGCTTAATGGCCTTGTGTCGGCTTTGTCTAATCGAGGAAAGATCGCTGTAGTGGTTCCTACACCGCAGCACGTGGAACAGACAGAGAAAAAGTGGAATCAGTATGTAAAGGAGAGTATTGTTATTCCGGCTTCTCCCTATGGCAGCCAGGATGATTTGGATGCGGCGGCTAGAGCTGCAGCGAAAATGGATGTGGATCTGGTGGTAATGGACTGCATTGGCTATAATATCGGAATGAAAGAGCGATTTCAGAAATTGTCTGGAAAACGGGTGATTTTATCCCGGACACTTGCAGTTCGGGTTATGATGGAGCTGTTGTCATAAGGGGGGAAATACGATGGAACTGGCGGAAATTGGAAAAAATATTTTAACAAACTGCATGAATGTCAAACCAGGGGAGAACGTACTGATAGTGACCGATGATGAGAAGTATGCCATTGGTCAGGCCTTGTATCAGGCAGCTAAACTTTTGAAAGCAGAAGCTATGTTAATGACCATGCCTGCTCGAGAGGTATCTGGTCAGGAACCACCCTCTGTAGTGGCAGCTGCCATGAAAGCGGCGGATGTGGTGATTTGCCCCATGAAAACATCGATTACGCATACACGCGCCAAAATTGAGGCAGCGGAAGCTGGAGCAAGGATTGCTACAATGCCGGGAATCACGGAGGAAATGTTTGCCATGGGTGCTATGACTGCAGATTACAGTCGTGTTATGGCACTTACAGAGCAGGTGACTGATTTATTGACGAATGCCAATACAGCCCGCATAGAGAAAGATGGACATGTTTTAACGCTGGATCTTCGGGGACGGCGTGGAGTATCTAGCCCTGGTGTCTATCGGGAAAAGGGGCAGGCGGGAAATCTTCCTTCCGGAGAATCCTACATAGCTCCAATAGAGACAGGAGCAAATGGTACGATGGTAATTGATGGATCTATGGTTGGAATCGGTTTATTAGAACAGCCTTTGGAAGTGAAAGTGAAGGACGGGGTTCTTCAAAGCATCCAAGGAAAAGAAGCAGAGAAACTGGAGATTCTCTTGAGAAATAGGAACAATGCCACTCTGTGTGAACTGGGCATTGGGACCAACTATGCGGCCAGACTGATCGGCGTTATTCTGGAGGATGAGAAAGCTTATCAAACGGTCCATATTGCCTTTGGTACTAACGTGGGATTTGGAGGAAATAATCAGGCAGACTGCCATATGGACGGAATTATTAAGAATCCCACATTGTATTTGGATGACAAGCTAGTTATGTTAGATGGAGTTTTCCAGATTTAAGGAGAACTCCCAATTGCTGCTGGAGTACTTTCTTCATGAAATTATTTTCACGAAACAAGAGAGAAAGGACGTATAATATGAAAACATATAAAGTTGGTCTGATTCGGGTGCTGACCACAGAGGATGAGGAATTGCTGCAGCTGCATGGAAAGCTGATAGAATCGTATTTCCCTATGTTCCAGGTGGTGTCACGATGTATTCCGGATCAACCGGAGGGAATTCATGACGATGAAACATTCGCTGTAGGTGTACCTAAGGTGGTGAATCTTGCAGTGGAACTGTGGAAGGAAGGCTGTCAGGCTATTATTATCAGCTGTGCCGGTGACCCGGGAGTTCCGGAGGCAAGACAGGCTGTACCGATTCCGGTTATAGGAGCGGGATCCAGTACTGCAGCGTTGAGTCTGTTTTTTGGCAGTCATCCGGCTGTGTTGGGGATTACCGAAGATGTACCGTCAGGATATCAGCGGATATTCGGTGATCGGATTGTAGACAATGCAAAGGGAGATGGGGTAGAAAATGTCCTGGATTTGATGACAGACAGAGGATATGAAGCCACCATGAAAGCAGCGGCTGCGCAGAAAGAGATGGGTGCCGATGTGATTGCCCTTAGCTGTACAGGAATGTCCAGTATCCGTATTGCTCCCTCCATTGAAAAGACAGTAGGAATTCCGGTTCTGGATCCTGTTTTGTGTGAGGGACTGCTGACATTGTTTGAGCTATTGAGAAGAGAAAATATGGAGGATTAGGAGTTAGAATTAGGAAGCTTCGTCTATACTAAAATATAGGCGGAGCTTTTTTGTGTATAATGATTGTATCTTAAATGGAAGATAGATTATAATATAAATAGACAGAAAAACTGGCGGTTTATATAAATATTATGCTGGGTACACATACATTCCCAGCAGCTGCTGAACACAGTAAAAGGCAATGGAGGCACCGGATAACCATAGCTGCAACTGTGGCGCAGAAAGTGAATGAGTGAAATTATGAAACGAATTAACAATGTTATGCCAATTATTTCTGGACCCTGTTTTGGTTTTACCGGAATTTTTGTACACGAATTACGGATCGTACTTGCTAAGTTCGTGCTTTCGGGTAAAAAGCAGGAAGTTGTGGAGGAATAGGATCATGTCAAAAGATGAGTATTTGATTACCGATGCGCCGCTGAAAGCGTTGACGGTTTTTGCAATGCCGATGATTCTCGGCAGTTTTTTTCAGCAGGTATACAATATGGCGGACTCCATTATCGTCGGCCAGTTTGTGGGTTCCTCCGCACTGGCGGCGGTTGGCGCCTGTGCAGCGCTGACGAATGTTTTCATTTGTGTGGCACTGGGGGCCGGTGCTGGTGCAGGTGTGCTTGTGAGCCGCTATTTCGGTGCCAAAGAGTATGGAAAAATGAAAACAATTGTGTCTACATCACTGATCAGCTTTTTGCTGCTGAGCATCATCCTTGGTGTCTTTGGCTTTTGTTTTTCCCATGCGATGATGAGCGGATTACAGACTCCTGCCGATATTCTGGAGGAAGCAGTGCTGTACCTGCGGGTCTATTTTGTGGGCTTTCCGTTTTTGTTCATGTACAATATTCTCTCGACCATGTTCACTTCCATCGGTGAATCAAAAATTCCGTTGGGACTGCTGATCTTTTCATCAATCCTGAATATTGTAATGGATCTTTGGATGGTAGCCGGTCTGGGACTTGGCGTGTTCGGTGCGGCGCTTGCAACTTTGATCGCACAGGGCATTTCGGCTGTGTTTTCACTTTTGATTTTCTTTTACCGGATGCGGCGGTATAAGAGTATCTTTGCCTGGTTTGAGGGACAGGAGCTGCGCTCGATGCTTCGGATTGCTGTTCCGTCGGTTCTTCAGCAGTCTACCGTATCCATCGGTATGATGATCGTACAGGCGGTGGTAAATCCTTTTGGCACACAGGCACTCGCCGGATACGCGGCAACGATGCGTGTGGAGAATGTTTTTTCCCTGATTTTTGTGTCCATCGGCAATGCGGTTTCCCCATTTGTTTCCCAGAATCTTGGCGCAAACAAAACCCAGCGCATCAAAAAAGGCTACCACGCAGCATTGGTGCTGGATGTGTGTTTTGCGGCGCTTGCTTTCCTTGTCATTGAAACGCTGCACACGCAGATTTCATCACTGTTCCTTGGAAAAGACGGAACCGCCCTGGCTTATCAGGTGTCTGGGGATTATATGAGATGGCTTGGTTACTTCTTTATTTTTATGGGAATTAAAATGGCGACCGATGGAGTCCTTCGCGGACTCGGAATCATGCGGCCATTCCTCGTTGCCAACATGGTAAATCTTGCGATCCGCCTGTCCGTGGCGTTGAACGGTGCACCGCGTTTTGGCATTAATTTTGTTTGGCTTGCCGTGCCGGCAGGATGGCTTGCCAACTTTCTGGTTTCCTATGCGGCACTGAGAAAATCCTGGCCGGCTGAGAAAGGGGAGCCGTCTCGATAAATTCGGTTTTACTGAGAATAAAGGATATTCAATTGCATATAATTGTAATAAAGGTCATGCAAAATGTGACTTAGGTTTAGGAGAGAAGTATACGAGTCAATGATATAGCTTGAGAATACATAAGGAATTTCCGGTTCTAATGCTGGACATCCACCCCAAAGTCAAGTATAATGAACTAGAACAGTTGTACGATTATAATAAACGGGTAATCAGAGCACAAGCGGACATCTGATTTCCCGTTTTTGTATTGCAATGTATCCGGAAGACAAACAGAAGGAGGTACCCTATCCGATGTCAAGAAAAAATCCGTTCGTCATGCCCATCCTCAAATGGGTAGGCGGCAAACGGCAGCTGCTGGACAGCATCAATCCGCTGATCCCGGAATGTTCGACCTATTATGAGCCGTTTATCGGGGGCGGTGCGGTGCTCTTTGGGAGACAGCCGAACAAGGCGGTGATCAATGACTCCAACGAAGAGCTGATCAATGTATACCGGATGATCAAGGAAGAGCCGGAAGAGCTGATTGCGGCGCTGAGCGCCCATAAGAAACAGAATTGCGAGGAGTATTATTATACGGTGCGGGCGTGGGATCGCGACAAGGAGACGTATCAGACGCGGACCAACGTCGAGCGGGCAGCGCGGATCATTTACCTGAACAAGACCTGCTACAACGGCCTGTTCCGCGTCAACAGCTCCGGCGAGTTCAATTCTCCGTGGGGCAGATATAAGAACCCGAATATCACGAACGAGGCGACTATCCATGCGCTGAATACGTATTTAAATAAAGCGAATATTACGATCAAATGCGGCGATTACCGCGAGGCGTTAAAGGGCATCCGGAAGGGCGCGTTCGTCTATTTTGACCCGCCTTATATGCCGATCAGCTCGTCGGCGTCGTTCACGGGCTACACCGCGGGCGGCTTCGGGGAGGAAGAGCAGATCGCATTAAAAGAGCAGTGCGACATGTTGAATGCAAAGGGCATCAAGTTCCTGCTTTCCAATTCGTCCTGCGAATTTATCGAGGATTTATATAAAGATTACATCATCGACCACGTGGATGCCAAGCGCGCGATCAACGTGAAACCGGAGAAGCGCGGAGAGATTCAGGAAGTTCTGGTACGCAATTATGAGCTTGATTGATGATAAATGGAGAATTTTATTTGATAAATACCGGATTGAGCGGGAAATTGAGAAACATGGGCGGTTTTACATCACCGCTGACCAGATCCGCGAAGTCAAGGAACCGCGTCTGATGACGAAATTTGACACGCGGGAATCCTTGCCGCGGGTGTTCGGAAAGAAGATTTCGATTCTTCCGGTGTCTCGCGGCGGCTATGTGCTGGGCGAGTTTGACTTGTATCAGGATTTTCCGGAGATTCCGTCCGATATCAAACGGGTGACGAGCGCGAAGATACCCGATTACTTTGAGTCGATCGACCTTCATGACATCCGCTCGGAAGCCAGCGCAATCAACGTTATGAGCATCACGGGGATTCTGGATGATTTTCTGGGCGAGGATCGCATGGTGCAGACGGTTTCGGGGCGGATGGGGTCTGGAAATTTTGAGTTTTATGTCAGCGACTATCAAAAATCAGAGCCGATTGAAAAAAAGCCGCTTATCCAGGTACAGAATTCGCAGGTCGAGATCGACGGTGGATTTGAAAATGAGAATGTATTTACGCTGATCGAGGGAAAAAACGTCGTCCACAGCAATTTTCTGATCCGGCAGCTCTATTATCCGGCGAGACTCTGGGCGGAGAAGATACACAAGCCGATCCGTCCGGTGTTTATGGTGTATTCGAATAATATTTTCCGCCTGCTGGAATATGAATTTACGGACCTGCGCTACTACAATTCGCTGCGGCTGGTGCAGGAGCGAAATTACAGCTTAGAGGAAATCGAGATCACGCTGGATGATTTATACGATGTCTGGGCACGAACAAAGGTCAAGCCGGAACCGGCGGTTACCTTTATCCAGGCGGACAGCTTTTACAAGGTTATTTCACTGGTGGAACGGCTGAACGAGAATCCAATGACGGGCGGGGAGATCGCGCAGCTTTTTGGATTTAAGGAGCGACAGTCGGACTATTATTTCAACGCGTGCCGCTATCTGGGGCTGGCGGAGAAGCAGACGGATGAGGACGGCGTGAAAGTGCATATCACGGCGATAGGAAGACGGCTTTTGAAACTGCCGTATAGGGCGCGCCAGCTCGAATACGTCCGCCTGATTCTGGAACACCCGATTTTCCACGATTTATTTGAAGCTGCCCTTCAGATCGGAGATGTTCCGGACAAGGAGTATGTCGCAAAGAAAATGCGGGAATACCAGGTCTGCGGGGAGAATCTGATCGTGCGGAGGTCAAGTTCAGTGCGGGCATGGCTGTACTGGATTCTGACGCTGGTGAACGAAGGATAGGGAAATGGGAATTATTATATTTATCCGTTATCATGCTAAGGGGGTAATTTCGTCTCAGATGCGGCGGCGTCCGTGCATGTGATGCCTGACCGTTAGAAAAACAGACCATTTGGACAGAGAATAAAATATAGAAAGTTACAGGACAGCATATGGGCAGACAAGAGCAGACAAATCATCTTTTCAGCAATCGCGATCTGCGGATTCTTCTGGTTCCGCTGATCGTAGAGCAGATTTTAAACTCCCTGATGGGTACAGCGGACAGTATTATGGTCAGCAACGTGGGATCGGCGGCGATCTCGGCGGTTTCTTTGGTTGACTCCATCAATATTTTAGTGATACAGGCATTCTATGCGCTGGCGGCAGGCGGCACGATCGTCTGCTCCCAGTACATCGGACAGAAAGATAAGAAAAATGCGGAGGAATCCGCGAGACAGTTATCTTTTGTGGTGGCGTGCATCTCGTCGGCGGTCATGGCAGTCTGCCTTCTGACACGCGGACCGCTGCTGCGGCTGATTTTCGGCAGCGTCGAGGTGGATGTCATGGAGGCAGCGCAGATCTATTTCTTCTACACGGCGCTTTCGTTCCCATTTATCGCCCTCTATGATGCTGGTTCCTCGATCTACCGGGCGCAGGGAAATACAAGGCTTCCGATGACGATCGCGGTCGTCTCTAACGGGTTAAATATAGCCGGAAATGCGGTGCTTATCTGGGGCTTCCATCTTGGAGTTGCCGGTGCGGCGATTGCCACGCTCGGTTCCCGCGTTATCTCGGCAGTGGTGGTGTTCGCCTTTTTGCACAATCCCAGCCAGGAAATTGCGGTGCGTGACTATCTGCATATCCGTCCGGACGGACGCCGGATTATGCGGATTCTCTCATTGGGAATCCCAAACGGTATCGAAAATGCGATGTTCCAGTTTGGAAAGCTTGCGATTCAGTCAACCGTCTCGACCCTCGGGACGATCGCGATCGCAGCCCAGGCGATGACGAATATTCTGGAAAACTTAAACGGCATCGCGGGGATCGGTATCGGAATCGGCATGATGACGGTGGTCGGACAGTGTCTCGGCGCGGGGCGCAAGGATGAGGCGATCTATTATATCAAAAAATTGACGGCAGTGGCGGAGATCGTCATCATCGCAAGCTGTGCGCTCGTATTTCTGGCGACGAAGCCGGTCACGATTCTGGGCGGCATGGAGCCGGAGAGTGCGAAGATGTGTCTCTACATGGTCGGATGGATCACGGTGGTAAAGCCGATCGTCTGGACGCTCGCATTTATTCCGGCATATGGAATGCGGGCTGCCGGGGATGTGAGGTTTTCGATGATTCTCTCCTGCATCAGTATGTGGGCGTTCCGGGTGACGCTGTGCATTTATCTCTGCCGCGTCCACGGCTTCGGACCGATCGCGGTGTGGATCGGCATGTTTACAGACTGGACGATCCGGGGCATCGTATTCACATTCCGCTTTATGGGCCGGAGATGGCTCGCGCATAAAGTTGTGTAAAAAACAGAGGGAGCAAAATGAAAATGGAGTTACAAATACTGGATTGGATTCAGCAGATGCGGACGCCGGTGGGCGATATCTGGATGGTGTTTATTTCGCGGCTTGGAAATGCAGGAATGATTTGGATTCTGTTTACATGCCTGCTGCTTATGATTCCGCGGACGAGAAGATGGGGAGCTGCGCTGGCGGCAGCGCTCTGTCTGGATGCGATCATCTGTAATATCTTACTAAAGCCTATGGTTTGCCGGATCCGTCCGTGCGATGTGAACCAGACAGTTCAGCTGCTCATTGCCCGCCCGGCGGACTATTCCTTCCCGTCGGGACATACGGCGGCTTCGTTTGCTGCGGTCGCGGCTCTGTACTTTGCCGGGGCGAAAAAATGGTGGAAAATCACGCTGCCTCTGGCGATCCTGATGGCGTTTTCAAGAATGTATTTATATGTGCATTACCCGACCGATGTTTTGGGTGGCATGATTGTGGGATGCGCGGCGGGGTATTTTGGAAACCGGCTGGCGGCGCATCTGATACGGTCCTGGAGACAGAAGATGAAAAAAACAGAGGACAGAAAAAATAGATAATTTTATGTAAGAGATGCCAGAAGTTACTGTTCACGCATACGTGAACAGTAATGCCAGAATACCTGTAATTGCCCCGTTTTTCTCTTGATATCCTTTATTTCCGATGGTATAATCTATAATCGAAATAATTTCTTTTATGATAGAAAAGGGATGATTATGATGGGGTTAGACCAGAATCAGTAATTTTATTCATTGTTAAAAGGTACGGCGTGATCTATCGACTCCAAAGCTTAGGATGATAGGAACTGCGTTTTTTGATGATGAGGTACCTGGAAAGAGACCAGGGGTAATGTGCTCTCGGAATCTTTCTGTGCTTGATTTTGTGAGATGATTTTTTTGTCAGTTGTGCCCAAATTTCTGAGGCGTACGCGGTGCGTACGTTGATGAAATTCGGGTGCGGCTGGCGGAAAATCAGCCACAAAAGCAGGTGCAGAAAAGACTCCGAGAGTACATTATAGAGTGATGGAGGAGAAAGACATGTTAAATTACAAGAAATATAAGAGAGTTCCGGTGGTAGATTACCCGGAGCGTGAGTGGCCGAATAAAGAGATTGAGAAAGCGCCGATCTGGTGCAGCGTTGACCTGCGCGACGGCAACCAGGCACTGGTTGAGCCGATGGTCGTAGAGGAGAAGATCGAGATGTTCAACCTCCTGGTAAAACTTGGATTTAAAGAGATCGAGATTGGCTTCCCGGCAGCTTCCCAGATCGAGTACGATTTCCTGCGCCAGTTAGTAGAACGCAAGCTTATCCCGGACGACGTAGTTGTACAGGTTCTGACCCAGTGCCGCGAGCACCTGATCAAGAGAACCTTCGATGCCATCCAGGGTATTCCGAAGGCGATCGTACATATTTACAATTCGACTTCTACCTTACAGCGTGAGGTTGTATTCCATGCAGACCGCGAGGAAGTAAAGCAGATCGCGATCGATGGTACCCGCATGGTAAAGAAATATATGAAAGATTACGACGGAAAAGTAATCCTTGAGTACTCTCCGGAGAGCTTTACCGGAACCGAGCTTGATTTTGCACTGGATATCTGCACCGCTGTACAGGAAGAGTGGGGCGCAACCCCGGACAATAAGATCATCATCAACCTTCCGGCAACGGTTGAGATGACGACTCCGAACGTATACGCAGACCAGATCGAGTGGATGAACAAGCATTTTAAGAACCGCGACAGCATTATTTTAAGTATCCATCCGCACAATGACCGTGGTACCGGCATTGCAGCGACCGAGCTGGCTCTCTTGGCAGGTGCAGACCGTGTCGAGGGTACACTGCTTGGAAACGGCGAGCGTACTGGTAATATCGACATATTAAATATCGCTTACAATATGTTCTCGCAGGGTATCAACCCGGAGTTGAATCTGGAAAATGTAAAGGAGATCACCGAGGTTTGCGAGCGCTGCACAAAGATGACCGTTGATCCGAGACATCCGTATGCAGGCAAGCTGGTATTTACCGCATTTTCCGGTTCCCATCAGGATGCGATCAGCAAAGGTATGCAGGCGCTTCAGAAGAGAACCGATGGCATCTGGGAGGTTCCGTACCTGCCGATCGATCCGAGCGATATCGGACGCGAGTACGAGCCGGTTGTCCGCATCAACAGCCAGTCCGGCAAGGGCGGCGTAGCCTTCGTTATGGATTCCTTCTACGGATTCCGTCTTCCGAAGGGAATGCACAAAGAGTTTGCTGACATTATCCAGAAGATTGCAGAAAAGCAGGGCGAGGTAGCTCCGGAGCAGATCATGGACGAGTTCCGTGCAAACTATCTGGACAGAAAAGAGCCGATGCACTTCAAAAAATGCCAGATCACAGACAAGGAGTACGAGGGCGGCGCATTCGCAACCGTTGCAATTCTTACCTTTACCGATCATGACACCGAGCGTACCGTTGAGGGCGTAGGTAACGGACCGATCGATGCGGTACAGAGAGCGATCGAGGAGGCACTTGGCATTGAGATCCGTGTTCTGGACTACAACGAGCATGCACTTCGTTCCGGTTCCGGCGCACAGGCAGCTTCCTACATCCACCTGATGGATGTAAAGAGTGGCCGGGCAACCTACGGTGTCGGCATCAGCTCCAACATTACGAGAGCATCGATCCGCGGTATCTTCAGTGCGGTAAACAGATTGTTCTACTAAAAATTAAAATGAATCAATTCAGGGTGACTGCTTGTGTATGTGTGGACAGTCGCTGGTTTGGGCGGTATGCAGAAATGTGTGCCGCTCTTTTTCTGCCTGCCCATCTTCTTGTTTCATAGGAAATTGCGTCCTATGAAACAAAAAACGCTCCGCGAGGATGCGCATTCGCGCGAAGCAGAAACATGTCGCAAGCGACCGCGCTCGGCGCGAGAATGTGCCAAGGCACATTCTTTTTTAAAACAGGTTTTAGCGGATACTCCGCATTCCAATATTGACAAGAACAAAATCCCGGTGTTACGATATAGAAAACTGAAAAACTGCATGAAATGACGAAATTCGACTGAAAATTTCATGCTTATGAAAAAGAGAAAGGAAGTCCGTGAAAATGATTCTAAGGGCGAAGTATTTAATTACCGGAGATGGCAGAACCTGCTTGCAGGATCAGGCGGTGTATCTGGATAAAGAGGGAAAAATCGGCTGGATAGGAGACGCAGCGGAAGCGGCGGGGCGCTACCCGGAAGAGATGGTAAAGGATTACGGCGAGGCGACGATCCTGCCGGGACTGTTTGATATGCATGTGCATTTTGGCTACTACTACAGCCAGCCGGATCTGGATAATTATGACGATTATATGGTGGCATACTATGCGTTGGAACAGGCGAAACAGTCGCTGCGGCTCGGCATTACGACGGTGCGCGATCTGTCCTGTCCGCCCAATCTGATGAAGCAGCTGCGTCTGGCAGGGCAGAAGGGGTATGTGACGGTTCCGCGAATCATCCATACGGACGCAGGTATCTGCATGACTGGTGGACACGGACATCAGGATGGGGTCGAGGAGGCGGACAGCCCGTGGGGCGTGCGCGCCGCTATCCGAAGACAGCTGCGTGCGGGAGCTGACTGGGTCAAGATCCTGACGAGCAATCGTGGCGATATCCCGGAATTTACGCAGGAAGAGCTGGATGCAGCGGTCGATGAGGCGCACCGCCAGGGGGTGAAGATCGCGGTTCATTCGGGTACGCAGCCGTCGATTCAGATGTGTATTGACGCGGGATTTGACACGATCGAGCACGGAACCTTTTTAACAGAGGCGCAGGCGCGCCAGATGGCGAAAAAAGGAATCGCGTGGACGCCGACGATCACGGCGTACACGTATTTGTATGAGCAGACGAAGCAGATGATCGAGGCGGGTGTGGACATGGACAACCCGATCGCCGCCAGAGCCGTTCACGATCAGGCATTTTTCAAACCGGCGTTTGAGGCATACCGGGATAATTTTAAAAAGCTCTATGACACAGGGGTTACGGTGCTGGCAGGCAGCGATATGGTGCTTTACAAGGCACCGCCGCTTCCGATTCATCAGGAACTCGGCTATATGGTAGACTATGGAATCACGCCGATGGAGGCGATCCGCACGGCAACCTACAACGCGGCAAGCGTGCTTGGTATTGAGAACGAGACAGGCAGCCTGAAAGAAGGATTGGCTGGCGATTTGCTGATTGTAAAGGGGGATGTCTCAAAGAATATTCGTGCGCTGGATGATGTGCAGGAAGTGTATCTGGCAGGAGAAATAGTGTATACGGTGTAAAAGGTATGAAAAAGCTGTCTTTTTCAGAAATGCAGGAGTTTTTGTTTCCTGAGATGGGAAAAACCAAAAAGAAAATAAAAACATCTTGAAATTCTAAAAGAGACAGCTTTTATTATGTTTCTATACCGCGCAGACTATTTAAAATACGACTTCATTCCCATGAACAAACGGATTCGGCGTGTGTACGGTCAGAATCTTAACGACACGGTTTGTGTTGTTGACCCAGTCATGCGGGGTCTGGGAGTGGATCTGGATGCTGTCGCCCGGATTCAGGCAGTATTCGCTGCCGTCCAGATATACGGTCAGGATACCCTCCAGAACGTAGATAAATTCTTCACCGTCGTGCTGATTCATCTCAAGCTGGTTTTCAGAGCTTGTGGTGGCAGACGGCATCAGGTGGAAAATACGCGGAAGACAGGCAAATCCCTGTGCATTTCCATTGACCAGGTACTGTACGATCTGGGGGTTGATCTGGGAACAGTGCATGGCAAAACTCCGGCTGACCGGGGATTTCTCCTGATCGGCGGAGGAGTCAAAGAACGAAGACAGACTAACTCCGAGGATCGTAGCAAGCTTTGCCAGAGAGTCGATTGCGATCGAAGAGAGACCGCGCTCCAACTGGGAAAGAAAGCCGATGGACAGACCGGACTCTTCGCTGAGCTGTTTCAGTGTGTATTTTTTTGCGGTACGGAAGGCTTTCACCTTGGCACCGATGGTAACATTATGATCCATAGATATATCCCCCTTGCGGCATCATTCTTTAATATAATATATCCACTATACAGGATTTTCAGTGGAACGTCAACCAAAGGGGGAGTTTTGGCGGGTAAATTTATTTCAAAATGGAACGTTTTTTTGGAAAAGGCTGAAATGGGCGGCAGATTTGGAGAAGTGAATCGGTGAGAGGATAGAAGGGGCAGGAGAATGGGATAGAGAAAACGGGTGGACAGAAAATAAAAAACAGGGGGAGAAACAGAATGAAGGAAATAGTACGCGCTTCGATCGAGGATTGTTCCCAGATCGAGCGCTTCCGTTTGGTGACCCGTCTGGGAAATGCGATTCTTTCCAACGGCGGGGAGGTATTCCGGGCGGAGCAGGCGATGGAGTATGCGGCGCGGGCGCTGCGTCTTGAAGCATTTAATGCGTATGTGATTGCGAATGGAATTTTTTCAAATGTGGTGATTGACGGGCGGTTTTATTCCAGCCGTATCTGTTATGTGCCGCTGGCACCTACGATTCTATGCCGGGTGGATGCCTTAAATGATCTGTCGAGAAAGATTGCGGCGGGTAAATGCGGTCCTTATGAGATGCGGATGCGCCTTGAGCAGATTGAACACATGAAAGTGCTCGAAAATCGGGGAAAGGTTCTGGCGGCAGGAATTGGAAGCGCTGGATTTTGTTACCTGTTCCAGGGCAGCCTGCGCGATACGGCGGCGGCATTTGTGGCGGGAGTGCTGCTGTATTTGTTCCTTTTATACGCAGCTCCGCGCTTTTCTTCGTCCCGGATGATGCAGACGATCATGACGAGCAGCGTGCTTGCATTGTGCTGTTGTTTGCTGTGCTGGATCGGGCTGGGAGAAAGCCTGGATCATGTCATGATCGGAGCTGTGTTCACGCTGGCGCCGGGTGTGCCGCTGACCAATTCGATCCGGAATTTTTTGGAAAATGATTATTTATCCGGTCTGATCCGTTTTGTAGACGCCTTTTTGACGGCGGGCTGTATTGCGATCGGAGTTGGTGTGGCACTGCGGTTCTGGATGTTTGCGATGGGAGGTGTGCTCTGATGGAAATGGCAGGGGAAATTCTGGGGCAGCTTCTGGCGGCCTGTGTCGGAACTGCCGCCTTTTCGGCGCTGTTTGGAGTTCCGAAGAAGTATTGGCTGGACTGTGGTATCTGCGGGGCAGTCGGCTGGGGCGTGTATCTGGCGGTCATGGCAGCTTATCAGACGCCGATCATCGGGACCTTCGCGGCAAGCGCAGTCTTGACGATGCTGTCGCGCTGTCTGGCGATACAGCGGAAAGCGCCGACGATCCTCTTTCTGGTATGCGGCATCTTCCCGCTTGTGCCCGGAGCGGCGATCTACTATACCGCCTACAACTTCTTCATGGGGCAGGAAGCGCTGGCGCTCCAGTATGGCATGGATACAATCAAGATGGCGATCGCAATCGGGCTGGGGATCGGAGCGGCATATTCGCTTCCGGGACATCTGTTTGGATGGAAGAGGGAGATAGAGGTGTGGGAACCTGGGAAAGAAGGTAAAAAGTAGCCGCGGTTTACTTTTCCTTTAAAATATAGTAGAATACCCTCGTACTATTAAGGAAAATATGATCGGCTGCGGCAGGAGTGGGGTATTCTGCGGGCTTGGTGGAGGGGACAGACATCGATATGGACAGTAAATTTTATGAGCCAGAAGTTCTGAAACAGCTGCAGGGAGAGATTTTGTCGATTCTGGATGATTTTATCCGGATCTGTGAAGACTATCATCTGGAATATTTCGGGATAGCCGGAACGGGAATCGGTGCGCTGCGGCACAAGGGATTTATTCCCTGGGACGATGATATCGATATTGCGATGCCGCGGCGAGATTTTGAGCACCTGATCCGGATCGTGGAAAAGAAGATGAGCGACCGGTATCTGGTTCTCAATGCGGAGCGATATCCCAATTATCCGCTGATGACAACCCGTCTGGTGAAGAAGGGGACGGTGTTTGTCGAGGAGGTTATGAAGGATGTGGACTGTCCGTTTGGTATCTTTCTGGATTTGTATGTGCTTGACAATGTGGCGGACAACCCGGTTCTATACCAGATTCAGTCGTGGACGGCATGGTTCTGGAGTAAGCTGATGATTCTGCGGGCGATTCCGCGTCCGACGCTGCAGCAGCGGGGCATCAAGGCGAAGCTTATCTGGTCGGTCTGCGGGATGGTCTACAAGGCGATGAAGCTGCTCCATATCTCGCCTCAGTGGCTGCGGATGCGCTGTGAGCGGGTCTGCCGTAAATACAATAAATACCGGACACGCCGGATGGCTTTTCTGCCGGACACAAGCCCATACTGGAATGTCGTGGACCGGACACGCTGTTATCCGCTCCGGAAGCTGGAATTTGAGGGCAGACGCATGAATTTTCCGGGAAATATCGAGGAAATGCTGACAAATATGTACGGCGATTTCATGCAGCTTCCGCCGGTTGAGAAGCGCAAAACACACACACCGAGCCGGCTGGAATTTTCAAAGGAAGAGATACTGTAGTGATAAAATATTTAGCGAACGCCCTGATTGGTGGAGACGGGCAGATTGAAAAACGAAATATGAGCTGGAATATGATAGGGAGCTTTCTCTATGCGCTGGCGTCCATGGTGCTGACGATCGCGGTCATCCAGATTGTCGGCGAGGATGAGGGCGGTATCTTCTCCTTTGCGTATTCTACATTTGGTCAGCATATGTTTATGGTGGCCTATTTTGGCATCCGCCCGTTCCAGATCACGGATACGAGGCGGCGGTTTACGTTTGGCGAATATCTGCGGCTGCGCCTGATGACCTGTGGTGCGGCGCTGGTGGCCGGGCTTTTTTATGTGACGGTGATCAACCGGGACTATGCCTTTGTCAAGGCGGCGACGGTATTTTTGATGGTAGCGTACAAGGTGATCGACGGGTTCGCGGACGCTTATGAGGCAGAATTTCAGCGTGACGGACGCCTGTATCTGACGGGCAAATCAAATGCATTCCGGACGGTTTTATCAGTCGGTGTCTTTTTGGGCTGTTTGAATGCGACCCATAACCTGGTCGGCTCCTGCCTGGCGGCAGTACTGGCGCAGCTGGCGGGCGTGTGCCTGTTTGATTTTTCGGTAATCGGTCATCTGCCGCAGGTGGACTGGGAGGTCCGCTCCGGACGTGTCGGGCTGTTGTTTAAAGAAAATGTAGTCCTGTTTTTATCGGTTATCCTGGATTTTTATATTTTTTCTGCCGCGAAATATGCGATCGAGGGCAATATGGCGGACAAGTATCAGGCGGTATTCGGTGCGATCTTCATGCCGACCAGCGTCATCAATCTGGTGGCAGGCTTCGTCATCCGCCCGTATATCACGAAACTCTCGGATCAGTGGGAGCGGAATGTGCTCCCGGAATTTGCCGGGACGATAGGCCGGCTGGCGGCAATCATCGCGGCGCTTACGGTGCTGGCAGTCGGGGGTGCCTGGATTCTCGGAATTCCGGTTCTCTCAATATTATATCCGAAAATTGCGTACATGCTGCGGGAATGCCGTCTGGCGCTGGTGTTTATCATTCTAGGCGGCGCGTTCAATGCGTATGTGAATCTGTTTTATTATGCACTCATCATTATGCAGGAGCAGAAACGTATTTTTCTGGGTTATGTCGGTGTGACGGCAGCGGCGCTCCTTATTTCTTCGCCCTGCGTACGCGCGGCAGGACTGCTGGGCGGATCGCTTTCGTATCTGCTTTTGATGGCGGCACTGACTGCCTGCTTTGGACTGACGTCGCTTGTGATGTACCGGAGACGGGCACGTGGGATATAGAACTTGTTTGATAGATTTGGAGGAGACGTATGATTAATTTTGCGGTAGGACCGGTTCAGATGGACGAGGAAATCCGGGCGATCGGGGCGGAAGAAGTACCATATTTCCGCACACCGGAATTTTCTGCAATTATGAAGGAAAATGAGCGCCTGATGAAGCAGTTCACGGGGGCGCCTGAGGATGCGCGGGCGGTTTTCCTGACAGGTTCGGGCACGGCGGCGATGGAAGCGGCAGTCATGAACCTTTTTACAGAGCGCGACCGCGTGCTGGTCGTAAACGGCGGCAGTTTTGGCGCGCGGTTTGAGAAAATTTGTGAGATCCATGAAATTCCTCATGAGGAGATCCAGCTGGAGAGCGGACGGGCGCTTCGGGCAGAAGACCTGGCACCGTATGAGGGAAAAGGATTTACCGGATTTTTAGTCAATGCCCATGAGACTTCCACGGGCGTTCTCTATGATATGGAGCTGATTTCTGACTTTTGCAGACGAAACCAGCTGATTCTGGCGGTTGATGCGGTCAGCTCGTTTCTCGCCGATCCATTTTGGATGGGAAAATGGGGCGTTGATCTGGTGCTGACCGGTTCTCAGAAAGCGCTGGCACTTCCGCCGGGACTCTCGATTCTGGTGCTGGGGGCGCGTGCGATCGCGAGAGTGCAGGAGACGGCGGTCCGCTCGATGTATTTTGATCTGCGCGACTACCTGAAAAATGGCGAGCGGGGGCAGACGCCGTTTACACCAGCGGTCGGAGTGCTTTTACAGCTTCATAAACGGCTGACGATGATCGAGGAAAAAGGGCTTGCGGCAGAACAGGCACGGATCCGTCATCAGGCGGATGATTTCCGAAGCAAAATAAAAGATCTTCCGTTTGAGATCGTTTCCAATTCTCTCTCGGCGGCATTGACGCCGCTTCACCCGACGGGCGTGGACAAAGAGGGGAAAGCGGTCTCAGCGCATCGGATTTTTGAGATTTTGAAGGATGAATACGGCATCTGGATCTGCCCGAACGGCGGCGCGCTTGCCGACACAGTGTTCCGTGTCGGTCATATCGGCGCATTGACGCTGGAAGACAATGACAGCCTGATTGCGGCGTGGAAAGATATGCAAAGGAGGGGACTTCTGTGAAAGTATTGATTCTGGCAGCGGGACGGGGAACCCGGATCTCGCGTTATCTGTCGGGAAAACCAAAATGTACGGTGGATATCGGCGGCGGGCAATGCCTGATCGAGTACACGATTGACCTGCTTCATTCCCGCGGCATCCAGGATATCGGCATCGTGCTGGGCTATGAGGCGCAGGTGATCCGTGAGGTCTTGGCAGACAAGGGAGTTTCCTTTTTCTACAACCCGTTTTACGATGTGACAAACAGCATCGCGTCTGCATGGTTTGCGAAGGAGTTCCTGACAGGGGACGATCTGCTGATCATGAACGGTGACGTATACCTGGAGGAAAAATTGCTTGACCGGATCCTCGCGCAGGGCAGGAGCCCGGTGATGTTTGCGGACGAGAGCCGCCGGGAGACAGCGGATTATAAGTTCTTCTATGAAGATGGAATTTTGAAAAAATATGGAAAAGAGCTGACCGGAGATGATGTGACGGGCGAGTACATCGGAATCGGACGGTTTTCAGCGGCATTTATGCCGGAATTTATCTGCCGGATGGAGGAGATGATCGACCGCCAGGAGCACGGCGTCTGGTGGGAAAATGTTGTTTACAGCATGACCGGGCAGCAGCCGGTCTATGTCGAGGACGTCAGCGGGCATTTCTGGGCGGAGGTTGATTATATTGAGGATTATGAGCGCATCCTGGAACACAGGGGCGTGGAGAAGATAGTGCGCTAGAGCGCTTGATTTGAAAGACAAAACACGGTTCACGGGTAGGCACTTTTGGAACCGAAAGTGCCGTAAGAAAACGTGGTGGCAGCAGAAATTTACCGAATTTAAACGGGAAAAATAAGGGAGAAGTACAGATGCAGTTTAACAGGCATTTTATCAAACGAATAGAGAAAAAAGATGTGCTGCGGCTGCTTCTGGCGCTTGTGGCAGTCTTTGTGATCGGTGTTCTGGGCGAGTTTGTCTGCAATTTTCCGGCGCTCCGGGCAAATGGATGGACGCGGCAGGCGACGCGGGCGATCGCTCTGGACGAGGTGCAGGTAAGCGGATTTGAGCGGGTAGAGACAGAAAAGAACGGTTTGGGTGAAATCACCGGAGAGCCGGGGCAAACCATTGGAGAGAATAGGCGGCAGGTGGAAAATACAGAGGTGCTGCAGCTTTCGGCTGCAAGCGGTTATCTTCACATTCCACTGGACGGCAGCTATGTCAGCCAGTTTCTCTACCACTATGATTACGATGGTCTGTTAAATGCCACCGTCCGCCTCGGTTACCGCAACATCTACGGCGAGCAGCGGGAGCACGACGCAAAGATGGTCATGGACCGCAACTGCCGGGTGCTGAAATTTTCTTCGGTTCCGGTGAATGGGAAGCTGGACTACGTGGATCTTCTGATCACGCGGGAGGATCTAGACGAAGAAGGGCTTTCCTACATGAATTTTGGCGGGATGCCGCTTGCACTGACCGGGTTTGCGACGGTGGCGCGGGCAGGTATCAACTGGTACCGGCTGGGACTTTTCTGGTGTGCAGCGGCGGTTTTGATCGCACTTCTCTGTTTCCGGGATTTCGTGGCAAAGCGCATCGAGGTTGGATTTCTGCTGATCTCCCTGACGTTTGGAACAATATTTTCACTGTCGCTCCCGGCAAATAAGGTGAGCTGGGATGAGGAAGTGCATTTCGCGCAGGCGTTCTGGATGGCAAATTACCGGACGCCGGTGCAGGCGGATCCGGCGCTTTTACAGGAGTTTACGGCGGGCGTAGATACCTGGCCGTACAATCAGCCGGAAAGCCAGGACGAGCAGGCGGCGCTCACTTCGTATCTGAATCAGAATGCGGGTTACCGGCACGGTGAACATCTCTGGAGTACGGATCTCAACAAAACGACGATGACCGGATATGTGGGCTCGGCGCTGGTGCTGAAAGCGGGCGGGCTGCTTCATATCCCATTTGGAATCCTGTATAAGCTGGGGCGGCTGGGAAATCTCTATGTCTATGCGGCAGTTTTGTATTTTGCCATCAAAAAAACACCGGTCGGCAAGGCAATCCTGGCATTTCTGGCGCTGATGCCTGAGCCGATGATGCTGGCGGGGGCGTATTCCTATGACCCGACCGTCACAGCGTTTTTGTGGCTGTCTTTTGCGGGCATTCTGGAAGCGGCGCTTGGCGGGCGGAAAATGGACTGGAAAGCGTATGCGCTCATCGTGCTTACCTTTGTCTGGGGCTGCCGCGTCAAGGCGGTATATGCGCCGCTCATTCTGCTGGGACTGATGATTCCGGCAGAAAAGTTCCGTTCTAAACGGGAAATGTACCTGATGAAGGGCGGATTTATCGTGATCTGCGGTCTGATGATGCTATCCTTCATCCTGCCGGTTCTGATCGCGCCGCGCGATATCGGGGATACGAGAGGCGACAGCACCAGCGAGAAAGGGCAGATGGCATACATTCTGGGACAGCCGCTTGCCTATGCATGGGTGCTGATGTGCAACCTGTTCCGGACGCTTCCGTCCTATGTGCTGGGCGAAAATTCCCTGGGGCTTCTGGGACACACGGGAACGATGTCATTTCCGTGGGCGCTGTATGCTGGTTCGGCGGTCGTTATCCTCACAGCCGGGCAGTCATCCTGTGGAAAACGTCTATCAAAAAAACAGAAGCTGTGGATATTTATACTCTGCGTGGGAACGGCGGTGCTGGTCTGGACTTCGATGTACATCGCATTTACCAGACCGGGTAATACCTATATCGACGGCGTACAGGGGCGCTATTACCTGCCATTTCTGCCGCTTGTCTGGCTGGTATTAAACCCGGAGCGGGTGATGGTGCGGATGGAGAATAAAAACTATCATGCGCTGGTGTTAGGGGCGGCGGCGCTGATTCTGGCGGCAACGGTTTATCTGGATATCTGGATGAAGTTCTGCCGGTAAGCATAAGCAAGCCAGAAGAAGGCAAAGGTTACTGTATACGGGTAGGCACTTTTGGAACCGAAAGTGCCGTAAGAAAACGTGGTGGTAGCAGGAATTTGCCGTATTTAAATGCGAAGCCACGGCAAATTCCGTTACTGGGCACGTATGCGTGAACAGTAACAGGAAAAGATGTTTGAAACGTTAAAATCGATCATAAATCTGGTAAAAATCAATTCAAGCAGGTACCGCTCTTGAAAAACGAGAAGGCAGAAGTGCGGCATGAAAGAGCGAGAGAGAAAGGGAAACGAGATGCAGCAGGAAATCATTCATACATTTGCGGTCTGTGCATACAAGGATTCGCCGTATCTGGAAGAATGTCTGCGTTCGGTGACGAGCCAGACGGTCAAATCGGAGGTGATCTGCTGTACCTCGACGCCGAGCAGCCATATCCGGGAGCTGACAGCGCGGTATCAGGTGCCGCTCTATGTGCGGGACGGGGCGAGCAATATCCGTGAGGACTGGATGTTTGCCTATGGAAAAGCGCAGGGGCGTTTTGTCACGATCGCGCATCAGGACGACCGATACCGCAGCGATTATGCCGAAAAGCTTTTAAAAGCCTGGAAGAAATATCCGGATCTGCTGCTGTTTGCGAGCGATTATCTCACGATCCGCATGACGGAGAAAGAGGGGGAAATGAAAGCCATTCCGGAGCCATTTAACATGGTCTGGCTGGTAAAAAAGATACTGCGCCTGCCGCTGCGTTTCCATTTTCTGGCGGACCGCACCTGGATCAAGCGGAGCAGTGTCTGGTTTGGCAATTCGATCTGCTGTCCGTCCTGCACGTACAATAAAGAACAGATTGGGGACGATATGTTCCATTCGGAGTATGATTTTGCGCTGGACTGGGACAACCTTTACGAGCTGGCGGGCAAAAAAGGGCGTTTTATCTGTTCGGAAAAACCGCTGATTGCCTACCGCGTCCATGCGGCGGCGACGACGAAAGCCTGCATCGAGGACAACCGGCGCCCGGCGGATGAGATGGCGATGTTCCGGAAAATGTGGCCGGACTGGATGGTAAAGATTCTGATGCATTTTTACAGAAAAGCCTATAAGGAGTACGAAAAATGAGAAAAGCCGATGTGATTATACCTACGTTCAAACCGGGGGATAAGCTGGAAAAACTTCTGCGGCGGCTGTTGGAACAGAGTGTGCCGGTGGACCGTGTGATCATCATGAATACGGAAGAAAAGTACTGGGATGCTGAGCGGTTTGAGTCCTTATTTGAGGGGGAAGATACGAAGCTGACCGTGTGCCATATCCGCCAGTCGGAATTTGACCATGGAAGGACGCGCCATGAGGGAATTTTGAAATCAGATGCGGATGTCTGCATCTGCATGACGCACGACTGCGTGCCGTATGACCGGAATCTGGTGAAAGAGCTTCTGGAGGCGCTGGATGCTTCGGAACGTGTGGCGGCAGCATATGCGAGACAACTTCCGGCGGCGGACTGCGGTGTGATTGAACGGTATACGAGGGACTTTAATTATCCGGCGGTGAGCCGTCTGAAAGGGAAAGAGGACGAGGACGAGCTGGGAATCAAGACGTATTTCTGTTCCAATGTCTGCGCGGCATACCGGCGGGATATTTATCTGAAGCTTGGCGGATTTACGAAGAAAACCATTTTCAACGAGGATATGATTTTTGCCGGACACGCGGTGGAAGCCGGGTATCAGATTGCCTACGCGGCGGACGCGCAGGTCATCCATTCCCACAATTATACGGCGATGCAGCAGCTGCACCGGAATTTCGACCTCGGCGTATCGCAGGCGGATCACCCCGAGGTGTTTGGGTGCCTTCATTCGGAGGGCGAGGGAATCCGTCTGGTGAAGAAAACAGCGAAATGGCTGGTGGAAAATGGTTATGTGCTTCTTCTGCCGCAGCTTGTGATGGCGAGCGGAAGCAAATATGCCGGGTACTGGCTGGGAAAGCATTATAAAAGGCTGCCGGAGGGGCTGATTCGAAGCCTGACGATGAATCCGGCATACTGGGAAGGAGAAGCGGGCGATGGAAGATAAGGCGTTATTGTCCACAGAAGTAGCTTCTGGGGCGGAAAAAGCCGAACTTTTGATAGTCATACCGGCGTACAACGAAGCCGAAAATATAGAGCGGGTTGTGAACCATCTGACTGCCAATTTTCCGCAGTATGATTATGTGGTCGTCAATGACGGATCGCGCGATGAGACGGCGGCGATCTGCCAGAGAAATGGATATAATCTGTTGAACCTTCCGGTCAATCTGGGACTGGCGGGGGCATTTCAGGCGGGACTTAAATATGCCGACAAGTACGGATATCAATATGCGGTCCAGCTCGATGGAGACGGACAGCACCGTCCGGAGTATCTGGAATCCATGATCAAGAAAATGGAAGAAGGTTACGATATTGTCATCGGTTCCCGGTTTGTCGGAGAGAAAAAGCCATTTACGATGCGGATGCTTGGAAGTAATCTGATCGAGATGGCGATCCGCTTCACAACTGGTGTCAATATCAAGGATCCGACCTCGGGAATGCGGATGTTCAGCAAGCGCATGATCCGCGAATTTGCATCGGGGCTTAACTACGGTCCGGAGCCGGACACCGTTTCCTACCTGATCCGCCAGGGCGCGCGGGTGGCGGAGGTGCCGGTCATCATGGATGAACGGATTCTGGGAGTCAGTTACCTGACACCGGTCAATGCGATGCGGTATATGCTTAAAATGCTGATTTCGATTCTGTTAATCCAGAATTTCAGAAAGAGGAGGTAGCGCCATGACGCCAACACTCAGAGTTGTCCTGATCGTTGTGTCGATCCTGACAACCTTTATGATTATGCGGAAGATCCGGCAGTCAAAACTCCAGATCGAGGATTCGATTTTCTGGCTGGGATTCTCGTCCATTCTCATTGTGTTCAGTATCTTTCCGGGGCTGCCGGATCTTTTGGCGGAGCTGGCGGGAACGTACACGACTGCCAATTTTATCTATCTGGCGGTTATTTTTCTCTTGATTGTGAAAATGTTCCATATGTCGATCAAACAGTCGCAGCTGGAGACGAAGATCAAGGATCTGGCGCAGAAGATTGCGCTGGATGAAAATGAGCGGGGGAAAGAGGCACAAACATCTGTAAAAAAGGTTGTCAGCCAGAAAAACGAATGATATAGTTAAGGATGGCACAGCCGAAAAGGATGATGCCAGTTACGTATTGAAAAATGAATTGAAATACCTGCATAAAAAGGAGATAGAAAAATGGGAAAGATTAAAGTAACACCATGTGACATCAAGGGACTTTATGTAATTGAACCGACTGTTTTCAAGGACGAGCGCGGTTATTTTATGGAGACATACAATCAGAACGATTTCCATGAGGCGGGACTCGACATGGTATTTGTACAGGACAACCAGTCCATGTCTGTCAAGGGCGTTCTGCGCGGACTTCATTACCAGAAACAGTATCCGCAGGGCAAGCTGGTGCGTGCAGTGCGCGGTACCGTATTTGATGTGGCGGTAGACCTTCGTACTGGTTCTGAGACCTACGGAAAATGGTTTGGCGTGGTTCTTTCCGCGGAGAACAAGAAGCAGTTCTACATTCCGGAAGGATTTGCACACGGCTTCCTGGTACTGTCCGATGAGGCAGAATTTGCATACAAATGTACCGATTTTTATCATCCTGGCGATGAGGGCGGTATGGCATGGAATGATCCGGAGATTGGCGTTGAGTGGCCGATCGAGGAAGGCATGGAGTTGATTATTTCGGAGAAAGACCAGAAATGGGGCGGCTTCCGGGATGCATTCAAATTTTAAGAATGGAGTTAGGATAGAATGCGGGAACTGATTTCCCTGTTTCGGGAACTGATAGGAAAAAGAAAATTGGTCACCGAGCTTGCCAAGGCGGATTTCCGCAAGCGCTTTGTCGGCTCGTACTTTGGAATTGTCTGGATGTTTATCCAGCCGATGGTTACGATCGCGATCTATGCGTTCATCTTCGGTGAACATGGCATGAAAAATGCGCCGCCGGTTCCGGGGGCGACCTATGTCATCTGGCTGACGCCGGGTATCATCCCGTGGTTTTATTTCAGCGAGATTTTAAATACGGGTACAAACTGCCTGCAGGAGTACCATTATCTGGTTAAAAAGGTAGTATTCCAGGTGGAGATGCTTCCGGTTATCAAGCTTATCTCCTGTTTCCTGGTACATGCCTGCTTCCTGATCATTATGGCGGGGCTGTACCTGATTGACGGGCGTATGCCGTCTGCAACCTGGATTCAGGTGTTATACTATTCCTTTGCGGCGTCGATGCTTGGACTGGCGCTTACCTATTTTACCAGTGCCGTGCAGGTATTCTTTAAAGATATGGCGCAGATCGTCGGCATCTGCCTCCAGTTCGGCATGTGGCTGACCCCGATCATGTACGACGAGGCAATCTTCACCAGCCGCGCATCCTGGCTGGAGTGGGTATTCAAGCTTAACCCATTCTACTACATCGCCGCAGGCTACCGCGACAGCATGCTTACGGGAAGCTGGTTCTTCGAGCGGCCGACGATGACGATTTATTTCTGGGTGGTAACATTTATTTTGATGATAATAGGACTGAAGGTATTCAAAAAACTTCGTCCCCATTTCTCAGACGTACTGTAGATGGGAAGGGAGCTGCTGTAGATGGTGTTGACGGCTATTGGATTATCGAGATGCGAACAACGATAATCTGAGAAGCTGCCAGTGCCGCCTCCGGCAGCTCCCTTCTGCGACAACTTATCAATAGGAGTTTACATAAAATGGTTTTCAGCTCAATCATCTTCCTATGGGTTCTTCTCCCCTGCATCCTGCTCCTCTACTACGTGAGCCCCAAACCGTTCAAAAACGGCATCCTGACCGTATTCAGCCTCTTTTTCTATGCCTGGGGCGAACCGCGGTATGTGGTGCTCATGATTTTTTCGGTTCTGCTCAACTACGGTTTCGGGCGCCTGGTGGAGAAATTCGGGAAAAAGAGATGGCTTTTGGCGCTCTGCGTGACGCTCAATCTTCTGATCCTCGGCTATTTTAAATATTACAATTTCCTCGCCGAGGTGCTGAATCCGCTGCTTCGCGGGTTTGATATAGCGCTTCCGGCGATTCAGGTGACGCTGCCGATCGGAATTTCCTTCTATACCTTCCAGGCGCTTTCCTACGTGGTGGATGTGTACCGGGGCGAAAATCAGGCGCAGAAAAATCCGCTCAACATGATGCTTTATATTTCCTTCTTCCCGCAGCTCATAGCGGGACCGATCGTGAAATACCATGACATCGAGGAGCAGATCGAAAACCGGACCGTCACGCTGGAGGGCTTTTCTTACGGCGTGAAACGCTTTATTTTCGGTCTGGGAAAGAAGGTCATTCTGGCAAATACCTTTGCCGAGGTGGTGGACGCGGTCTACGCGTATCAGGCGGCGGATGTGAGCCAGGCGATGCTCTGGCTGACGGCGCTTCTCTATATGCTGCAGATTTATTTCGATTTTTCTGGCTATTCGGACATGGCGATTGGGCTTGGAAAAATGTTTGGCTTTACATTTATTGAAAACTTCCGGCTGCCGTACACAGCGACTTCGATCCAGGATTTCTGGCGGAAATGGCATATTTCCCTCTCCAGCTGGTTTAAAGAGTACGTGTACATTCCGCTCGGCGGAAACAGGAGGGGCACGGCGCGGACGTACGTCAACCTTTGGACGGTCTTTCTGCTGACCGGCATCTGGCACGGAGCGGGCTGGACGTTCATTTTCTGGGGCATTTACCATGGCTTTTTCAACGTGCTGGAGCGCTGTTTTCTGGGAAAATGGCTGAAGCAGGAGAAATTCCGGCCGTTGGCGCATATCTATGCGGTGTTTGTCGTGCTGATCGGCTGGATTTTCTTCCGCGCGGACACGATCGGGCAGGCATTTTCCTTTATCCGGTATATGTTTGTGCCGCACAGCGCAGTCGTTTTGATGGAACGCTACATGAACCGGAAACTCTGGATGTTTCTGGCGGCGGCGCTGCTGGCATGCGGTCCGGTGCAGTGGTTCTGGATGAAATGGAAAGGGCGTGTGCTGGCGCAGGATGGCTCGGTGACGGTCACAAGCTGGATCGGCTACATGGCGATCCTGTGGTTTTCCATTTTGCTGCTCGTCAACAATACATACAATCCATTTATTTATTTCCGTTTTTAAAAGCGGTGTAGAAAGCATGCTTGCCTGTGCAATGAGAACATAAAAATGAAAGCATGGGCGGCAGGGCGTGAAAGTACAGAAAGATGGATTCATGCAGGGAGAAGAAAACGAGAGATATGAATCGAGAGACAGGGACAAAAATACTTCTGATTGGTTCCTTTGCGGCGAGCCTGGTGCTGCCGACGCTTGTCTATCCGGCGGTCAGGAGCCATCTGGACCAGCAGAATTATGAAAACAGGGAATTGGCATCCTTTCCGGAACTGTCGGCTGCCAATTTTGACAATATTCCGACGGAATTTGAAGCGTATTACAACGACCATGTTCCGTTTAAAAATCTGTTTGTCAAGGCGAAGACAAAGCTGGATCTGGAGCTTTTAAATGAAAGCTCGATTTCGGATGTGACGGTCGGAAAAGAAAACTGGCTGTTTTACACCGTTTCGGAGGACGGCGAGGATGCGCTGGCGGATTATCAGCGGACAAATCTCTATACGGCGGATGAGAAAACAGCGCTGGCGGACGCGATTACCTCGGTAAACGAGAAAATGAAAGAGCGCGGCATCCGGTTTGTGATGTTTGAGGCACCCAACAAGGAAAGTGTCTATGCGGAATATATGCCGGATTCGGTCCGGGTATACGGAAGTGAGTCGCGTCTGGATGCGGCGCTCCCGGAGCTTGCAGCGCAGGGACTTCCGGTATATGACATGAAGCCGGAGCTTCTGAAAGAGGCGGACACGTATCAGATTTATTACAAATATGATACGCACTGGAACCAGATCGGCTCTTTTATCGGAAGCCAGCAGATTGCACAGACTTTGCTTGGAACCTCTACACCGCTCAGTGCAGTCTCGATTGAGGCGGCAGGACCGGCGTCCGGAGACCTGGCGCGGATGCTTAACATGGCAGCAGAGTACAGCGACGATACCGAATATGTGATTCAGAATTATCTGCCGGAGGTGACGGCTACGACGGTGGATATGAACGAGGACAACAGCTTTGCAGTGTTTGAGTCGGATTCGCCGAATGATAAAACACTTCTGGTGGTAGGCGATTCCTTTAGCCAGAACCTTAAATATTTTATGCCGAAGCTGTACCGGAAAACGGTGTTTGCGACCTTTGACACGTACACGGAGGCGCTTCTGGATGAATACCAGCCGGATGATTTTGTCTATCTGACGGTCGAGCGCAACCAGGAGCTGTTTGAGGATGTAGAGACGGTTGTTTGGCGGGATGAGGTGCCGGAGAAGGACGAATAAAGTGCCGGATGTCCGGGCGGAATGGGTATTTTCCTACAAAAGTTTTTTGATCTTAAAGATCCAGATGCATAAAATAATGACGAGGACTGAGAGGAAAATCACGCCGGGATATCCATTCTGGAGCTCCGGCATGTTTTGAAAATTCATCCCGTACCAGCTGGTGATGAGTGTCAGCGGAAGGAAAATGGTCGAAATGATGGTCAGAAACTGCATGCTCCGGTTCTGCCTTGCATCCAGGCGGGACTGGTAGGCATCCTTGACCTGTTCCGCATATTCCAGAAGCTGGGCGGTCTTATTCATCAGGCGGTCGGCGCGGTCCTCGATCGTGTCAAAATAAGAAATCTGTTTTTTCCGGAAATATCCATTTTCATTTTCTTCCAGATTCTTCGCAAAATCAACCATTTCATTATAATAACTTCTAAGAGTCAGAAGCTCGCGGCGCAGCGGCATCAGCTTTTCCTGGTAATTTTCTGTTTCACGCTGGCTGGCTTCCTCCTCCATCGACATCAAAGTATGTTCCATACTGTCCAGAATCTCATAATCCCGTTCTAAAAATTCTGTGACAAAATTAAATAAAAAACGTCCTTTATTCACACCCTGATGGACTTTCCGCATCCGGATATTTTGGAGGAGGCGGATACTGAAATCGGAATCATCGGCGATGACAATAAGCTGTCTGGTGATAAAAAGGCTCATCTGATAGCGGCTGCCGGTGATGTCTAAAAAGCGGGGGATTGCCAGTGTACCATACAGGTATTCCTGCTGCGTCTCGAGCTTGCAGAAATTAATTTTGGATAGACTTATCTCATTTTCCAGAAAAATTCCGAGTTTTGCCAGCGTCTCCTGGCATTCCCGCCCGGTTACCAGAATGACTGCCTGTTTTCCATTTTCTAAAACCGTTTCCAGAGAGGACTCCTGAAGTACGTCTTCCAGCTCATAGACCACGTTAAGCCTCTCCTTTCCCTGTCTGGGCACAGTCGTAGGCAATCTGAAACAGGACTTCCTGGGAATTGAGCTGCGTATCTCCGGTCGAGACTTTGCGGTAAGTGCCGTCGGCACCCAGTTCCCGCGCCTTGACGTTGTCGCTGAGCATCAGACCAAACATTTCTTTTAATTCTTCCCGCAGTTTTGAATTAAAAATCGGTACGGAAACCTCTACTCGGCGCAGCGTATTGCGCGTCATAAAGTCTGCGGAGGAGATATAGATTTCTTCTCGATCGCCGGTTCCGAAGATGTAGATGCGCGAATGTTCCAGATAGCGTCCTACGATGCTGATAATACGGATATGATCGGTATACCCGGGGATCCCCGGCTGTAGGCAGCAGATACCGCGCACAACCATATCGATCTGCACGCCTGCCTGGGAAGCCTCAATCAGTTTGTCGATGATCCGTTTATCGGTCAGCGAATTTAATTTGAATCCCAGATAGCCTTTTTTTCCCTCTTTTGTTAGTTTGATTTCCCGGTCAATCCGATCTAAAACCTTATTCTGGAGGCAATTTGGTGCGACAAACAGTACGTCTGTCTGTTCAACCGTTTCGCCCAGCGACAGCGCCTGAAAGACCTCGAACGCTTCAAGTCCAATCTCAGAATTACTGGTGATCAGGGATAAATCGGTATACAGGCGGGATGTTTTTTCATTGTAATTGCCTGTGCCGATCTGCGTGATATATTCAATCCGGGTTCCGGATTTGCGGGTGATCAGGCATAATTTGGAATGTACCTTATATCCGTCCAGCCCATAGATCACGTGGCAGCCGGCATCCTCCAGCATCCGGGACCAGGCGATATTGTTTTCTTCATCAAAGCGCGCTTTCAGTTCGACCAGTACATCAACCTGTTTTCCGTTTTCGGCGGCTTCGACCAGAGCCTCGACCACCTTGGAGTCCTTGGCGAGCCGGTACAGCGTCATTTTGATAGAAACAACCGTTGGATCGGCTGCCGCCTCATGCAGCATCCGTAAAAATGGTTTGATACTCTCAAATGGATAGGACAGCAAAAGATCTTTTTCCAGCACCTGATCCAGTACCGGGCGGTCTTTCTGGATGGCAGGAGAGTTTTGCGGGATCCGGCGCGGGTAAAACAGTTCGCTGTGTGTCCGCAGTGTATCCTGAATCTGAAATACAAAGGACAGATCCAGAGGCGACTGCGACATAAACACCTGGTTTTCGCTAAGTTCCAGCACCCGGCACAGGCGATCGATAATTCCCGTATCCAGGGTCCGCGTCATTTCCAGGCGGACCGGGCTCAATTTGCGGCGCTGGCGGACGACCTCCTCCATATGTTCCCGGTAATTCAGATCCTCATCGTAGATACTGTCCGCGTCGATATCGGCGTTTCTGGTGATCCGGATCAGGGATTTTTCCTGTACCCGGTATTTATCAAATACCATCGGGAGAAAATGCAGGATCAGCTCCTCTGCCAGCATATAGTAGCCGCTTCGGCCTGGCACCGGAACCAAACGGTCAAATACGCGGCTGGCGCATGGAATGATTCCGATTTTCGCTTTATCGCTGCGGGTTTCCAGCACTGCCACGGCATAGATTTCACGGTTTTGAAGAAATGGGAATGGCTGCTTCTTTCCGACGATGATCGTCGAGAGGAGTGGTTTGATTTCCTGTTCAAAATAGCGTTCCAGCTGTTTCTTTTCGATATCGTTTAACGCGGAAAAGCTGACGACCCGGATCCCCTGATCGGTCAGGAGCCCCATTAAATCTATGTAGACCTGATCCTTGCGGCGCGCCATCAGGGCGGTTGTCTGTAAAATCGCTTCGATCTGTTCCTGCGGCGTCATGCCGGTTTTATTGTCGCGGACTTCCTTCTTTAAGAATTGCATATCATGCAGGGAGCCAACCCGGACCATAAAAAATTCGTCCAGATTCGTCTGGAAAATGGAGAGGAACGACAGGCGCTCACAGAGTGGATTCTCCTCATCGGCAGCTTCCTCTAAAACTCTGTCATTAAATTTCAGCCAGGACAGTTCCCGGTTGATATAGCATTTATTTTTTTCATCTGTTTCGTTTTTCATGTTTATTTTTCACACCTTCTCTTTTGCTTTAAGTTTATCCTTTAATTATAAAAGAATAAAAAAAACCGGCTATCAGCTTTTTCTATGAAATGTGTAAAAGGTATGTAAAACATGAGGTGGCAGGTAACTATTTTGCTGGCAGGCGTATTTTTTCATGGGAAATTGCGCCCTATGAAAAAAACGCCCCGCGAGGATGTGCACTCGCGCGAAGCAGAAACATGTCGCAAGAGACCGCGCGAGACGCCCGAATGAGCCAAGGTACATTCTTTTTTAGGCGGGATGCACAAATCCGCAAATCGCCGCCGGACGTTTTTGTTTATATTTCAAATACGGATGTTTTTGTAACTTTTGTACATAGTCAGGGTGTCAAAATTGGTACTTATTACATATATTAACTTGTGTTTATATAATTGCAAATAACTTATAAGTTTATACCACTTCCGGGGATGGTACTTTTTGTTTGACAGTGTTATATTATTGCCATCGAAAGAAACAAGAGATTTTCACAGACGGATATCGTAATAGCATCATAAGAATATTGCAATGGATTTCCGCCTATCATATGAAAAAATATTATTTTATTTGATGGAGGTAATTATCATGATGAAAGCAACAAGAACATCCAATAACGATTTATATCAGGAGAATTTATATCAGGCATATTACAACACACCAGCAGAAAAGCATGTAGTTTCCGAGTCCTTAGAGCAGGAAGCAATGCAGGTACTGGTACATCGTTTAGCTGCACAGTTAGGTTATACCGAGTCTGAGGCAGAAGTAGAAAAAGAGTTTCTGTGCGAAATGTAATGGGTAATCTGCTCGCAAGCTTACAACCATCCGGCAGGACCGGATGAGTTACCACCAACCTAAAGCATTTACGACAGAACAAGGCTTCTGAAGCCAGAAAAAGAAAAACCGTCTGAGAGAGAACGAAAGGTTCTTTTACGGACGGTTTTCTTTTTTTGAACTGATGATCGTTTTTTACACCCGGATTGCATCCTTTATGGATTTTACATATTTTTCCACATACGGCACACAGTCTTTTCCATACTGTCCGCAGAGCTTCACAATCGCGCTTCCGACGATGACACCGTCGCATTTTTCCGCCATTCTGGCAGCCTGCTCAGGGGTGGAGATGCCGAAGCATTTTTTGCTAAAATTAATTTTTTTCAAAATTTCACGATTTTTTGGAAGTATGTCCCAGCTTTGCCAGCAGCAAAATAGCGAAGAAAGTGATCATTTCCGACGCCAGGAAAGACAGCCAGACACCGTTCAGCCCAAACAGGCGCGCCAGTATGACAGCGCAGGGGATGATAGCGACGGCTCCGCGCAGCAGAGAACCGGCGATGGCTGGTTTTGGCTGCGCGACGGCGGAAAAATAGGCAACCAGCAGGATGTTGATGCCAGCAAAGAGAAAGCCCAGGAAATACAGCCGGAGCCCGCTGTGGGCGTAATGCAGAAGTTCGGTGTTCTGCTCCTGGTTGAAGATCTGGATCAGTGGATCGGTCATGCTCCAGGTCAGCACCAGAATGAGCGCTTCCACGATCAGGCAGGCGATGACGCCCCAGGTCAGGAACTGGCGGCTCTGCGTGTGATCGCCCTTTCCGTAGCTCTCGCTGATGAGCGGCTGCGTGCCCTGCGCGAGTCCGTTGAACAGGCACATGGCAACGACGGAGAGATTGGCAGTGACGCCGTAAGCGGCGACACCGACATTTCCGGCGAGCCCCAGAAGCAGAAAATTAAAGACGATCGCGATCACGGCGGAGGATATTTCGCCGACAAAGGCGGATACGCCGAGCTGGCAGCAGGCGATCAGGTGGCGCAGGGATGGAGCGCGGAAATGGAATCCGACCTGATTGTGTTTTCCCAGGTAGTGCGTGCTGCAGATGATCATCGTCACTAGCGGGCAGAATGCTGTCGCCAGCGCCGCGCCGGTCAGTCCCAGACCTGCCGGAAACATGAAGATGTAGTCAAACACGATGTTGAACATACTTCCGGCGATGGAGCCGAGCATCGCGATCGCCGGAGCGTTGTCATTGCGCGCAAACGCCGTGAACGCGTAGTTGGACATAAAAAACGGCGAGGCAGCCAGAATAATGCGGAGATACTGCTTTCCGAGCGCGGTCAGCCCCGCGTCTGCGCCGAGAAGCTGCAAGATTTTATCCGGGATGAAAATGCCTGCCAGCACCAGCGGAATGCTGATGAGAATATCCCAGGTTACGGCGGAGAGAAAATAGAAGCTGGCGCTTTTGCCCCGCGCGCGGTCGATTGCATAACGGGTTGCCGATCCGATCCCGATCATGGCTCCAATCGCATAGATCAGCCCGTAAACCGGTAAAATCAGGTTTAAAACCGCCAGACCATCTGCACCGGAGTAGACCGAGATAAAATAGGTGTCTGCGAGGATGTAGACGGAAATTCCCAGCATGCCCGCCATGCTTTGGAAAATGTATTTAAAAAATTTCTGCAACATAAAAAATCTCCCTTGTATCTGTTCTCATAAACGGTAACGACCATTGTACCGAAGAATGAGAATAAATACAAGGGAGAATATGTTTTTTACAGCTTCTTGGCCCGCTCTTTAATATTCTGGTGGAAGTTGATGATGTCATGCTCATACTCCTCATCCATCAGCGGCGAGGTAATCATAAAATCGGCAGTCGCTTTATTGTTGGCGATCGGGATATCGTAAACCTGGGCGATTCGAAGAAGCGCCTTGACATCCGGATCGTGCGGCTGGGCGGTCAGGGGATCGGAGAAGAAGATGATAAAATCAATCTGTCCCTCGACGACTTTTGCACCGATCTGCTGGTCGCCGCCCAGAGGACCGCTGTTATAGCCCTTGACCGGAAGCCCGGTATATTCCGTAATCATGCGGGCGGTTGTGCCGGTTCCGCATAAGAAATGTTTTTTGAGGATCTCTTTGTTCGCCTCACACCAGTCGATGAGTTCACGTTTTTTATTGTCGTGTGCGATGAGTGCAATATTTTTTTGTTTTCGAATTGTCATTGTTAAAAAATCCATAGAATCATCCTCCTTTGCCATGATTTTTGCATAGCATCTGGATATTGTCAAGAAAATACAAAACATTTCACAAAAAAATACGAATGTTTTTCGTGAGTACATAGAAAGAGGTGTGTTTTTCTGCGTACAGGAATTGCAAGAAACATAGAAAACATGCTATACTACGAGAATAGTGGAACAGGAGGAACGAAAAAGATATATGTCTGCTGAAAATACAACAAACACAGGGGCACAAGAGGCGGAGAACGCAGAGAAGTACGCGGTCGAAGTGAAAAATGTGACCAAGATATACAGGCTGTATGATAAACCGATCGACCGGCTGAAAGAATCGCTGAGCGTCAGCCATAAAGAATACCACAAGGATTTCTACGCGTTGAGCGATCTTTCCTTTACGGTTGAAAAAGGTCAGACGGTCGGAATCATCGGTACGAATGGTTCGGGTAAATCGACGATCCTTAAGATCATTACTGGCGTTCTCACGCCGACGACCGGCGAGGTGACGGTGCGCGGCAAAATTTCGGCGCTGCTGGAGCTGGGAGCCGGATTTAACCAGGACTACACCGGTATCGAAAATATCTATATGAACGGTACGATGATGGGATATACCAAAAAAGAGATGGATGCAAAGCTGCCGGAGATTCTCGATTTTGCCGAGATTGGCGATTTCGTCTATCAGCCGGTCAAGACGTACTCGAGCGGTATGTTCGTGCGTCTGGCATTTGCGCTTGCGATCAACGTCGAGCCGGAGATCCTGATCGTTGATGAGGCGCTCTCGGTCGGGGATGTCTTTTTCCAGTCCAAGTGCTACCGCCGCATGGAGGAGATCCGCAAAAACGGCACGACGATCATCATGGTAACCCACGATATGGGAAGTATCATCAAATACTGCGATAAGGTAGTGCTGCTCAATAAGGGAGAATTTATCGCACAGGGTTCGGCGGGCAAGATGGTCGATCTCTACAAAAAGATTCTGGCAGGACAGATGGACGCGCTGCGCGCCGAGCTGGAAGTGATGAACGATTTTTCCGGGGATAAGGTAGTAAAAGCGGAGAAATCAGGAGACGGAAGTGCGGAGAATGGTGCATCTGGAAATGAGGCTGGAAATAACGATGCTGGAGATGAAAACGGCTCCGGGGCAGTGGATGGCACCGCAGAAAATGGAGTTGGTTCAGCATCGGACGGCACCGGAAATCCGGCTGGTTTGAACGGAGAAATGGCGAAAAAGCCGGGCTTGATGCGCGACAAACTGACGATCAACGCAAACCGCGAGGAGTACGGCGACGGCAGGGCGCAGATCTTCGATTTGGGACTGGTGGACGCGCGCGGCAATATCACTAACCTGCTCTTAAAAGGCGAAGAGTTTACCATCCGCGAGCGCATCCGTTTCAATGCACCGATTCAGGCACCGATCTTTACTTATACGATCAAGGATAAGAAGGGAACCGATCTGACCGGCACGAACACCCTGTTTGAGGGAACGGATGTCCATCCGGTCAAGGAGGGCGATATTTACGATGTCGCGTTTACGCAGAAGATGACCCTGCAGGGCGGCGAATACCTGCTGTCCATGAGCTGTACCGGATTTGAGGGCGGCGAGCACGTGGTGTACCACCGTCTCTACGATGTGGCCAATATTACCGTTATTTCCAATAAGAATACGGTCGGTGTCTACGACATGGAGCCGGATGTAGCAGTCAGGTTATCGCCAGCCGGAGAGGCGGCAAAGCAGGCGGAGTCGCTTAGTGCGGACGAGGTGGCACAGGAAGATCTGCAGGCATGATAAAAGGAGATTAAGATGAAAAAAATCAATCAGGAGCTGATCGCTCTGTTTGATAAATACGGCAGTGACCGGCGCCGGGCGCTGCGGGAAAATAAGAAGCTTTCCTATCTGTACGCACTGGCAGATCTGCGGGAAAACCTGTTGGACTGGTACCAATTTGATCCGGAACAGCAGGCGCTGCAGATCGGGGCGGACGCGGGCGCGCTGACAGGGCTGCTTGCCAGACGTCTATCATCGGTAACGGTACTGGATGTTTCCGAAGAAAATCTGGAGGTAGTACGCCGTCGTTTCAAGACAGAGCCGGAGCTGGCGGCGAAGATCCGCTATGTCTGTGCGGATGTGGAGACGTATGCGAGGGAAGCGGAAAAGCGCGGCGGGACATATGGATATGTAGTGATGATCGGGGATTTGACGGCGGCAGATAGGGCTGGACGCGCGGCGCAGATGACAGCCGCAAAACAGCTTCTTTCTGCTCATGGAACCTTGATTGCGGCGGCTTCCAACTGGTTTGGCGTGAAATACATGGCAGGCGCAGAGCGGGAGACGGGCGCACTTTCCTGGAACGAAATGAAGCAGCTGCTTCCGGGCGGGGAATTTTACTATCCGATGCCGGATTACCGGACGGCGGGAGAGATTTTTTCAGATGCCTATCTGCCGAAAAAAGGCGATCTGACCGGTGTGTTACCGGTCTATGACTGTCCGCAGTATATGCTGATGGATATGGGGGCGGCGCTCGATGCAGCCTGCGAGGACGGACGGTTCCCGGAATTTGCGAATGCATTTCTGGTTTTTTGGCAGAGACAGGCTGCGCCGGAAGCTGAGAATGCTTCACAGGACGTTATCTATGTGAAATACAACCGCACCCGCGAAGACTGCTTCCAGATCCGGACAGAGATCCGTGAAAAGAATGGAACCCGCGAGGTCTGGAAGACGGCGCTCTATCCGGAGGGAAAGGCGCACATCCAGTCCTTCGAAGAAAAATATCAGGTGCTTGACCGTCAGAATCCGTCCCTGAAACTGGCAAAACCGGAGCTTCAGGACGAGGGAATGACAGCGGTCTTTCCGTATTTAGAGGGAAAAACGCGGGCGGAACTTCTGGGAGAAATTCTGACTGCCCAGGGTGCGGATGCGGAGGTTTCCGCGATCCGGGCTGCGATGGATGAGATCTACAACATCCGCCCGGAGGAACGCAAACCATTTGCGGTGACACCGGAATTTATCAAGGTATTTAATGCGCTGGGCGAGCTGGATTCCTATCGGGATAAAGAGACAGAAAATGGCGGCGGATGGGCTTCTTTAGGGGCAGTTCTTGCGGACGAGAGCTACAGCGCCTCCAACATTGACGCCCTTTTTGAAAATATGCTGGTGACGGCGGACGGAACCTATGCGATCGACTATGAGTGGGTCTTCTTATTCCCGGTTCCGGCTGGCTTTGTGAAATACAGGACACTGGTTTATTTCTACCGCCGTTATAAGAGTCTGTTGGGCGGTCAGGCCGAGCGGGAATTTATCGGACAGTTCCCGGAGTATGTGAAGGCGGATGAGAAGCTGCTTTCACTCTACGAGGCGATGGAACGCAGCTTCCAGGAGTACGTGCACGGGGAAAACCAGCGCACCTACCAGGAAGATTACATGGTAAAGACGAAGACATTAGCCGATCTTTCCCATGTGGACGGAGAACTTGCAAGGGCAAACGAACGTCTGGATGCGCTCCGGGCAGAAAATTCGGAAAAAGATACGGCACTCCGCAAAGTGCAGGAGGTACAGCGCCTGACGAATAACCACGTGGCGAATCTGGACGTTATCATTTCTGATCTGCGCCATGAAAATGCAGAGCTTGGCAAGACGCTGACCTACTTAAATGGTCATGAGGCGGTCATTTTCAAGGTGCGCCGCAAGCTCGGACAGGCATTTAACCGGTGCTACCCGAAGGGCACGGTACGCCGCAAGAAGCTCGGCTACTGGAAACGGACGATTCTCCATCCGGGCAAAATGATGAAGATGTATACGACCGGGGAAGGAAAGAACCTTATCAAAGGTGATTTTGAGATCGGTGAGGAGTACCTGACCTACGGAAAAATCCACCTTCCGAAGGAAGAAAATCCGACGGTTTCTATCGTGATTCCGGTATACAACCAGATTCACTATACCTATCTATGCCTGCAGTCGATTCTGGAGCATACGAAGGATGTGAGCTACGAGGTTATCATCGCGGACGATGTTTCGACTGATGCCACCGAGCATCTGGCGGAGTTTGCCGATAACCTGGTAATCTGCCGTAACCAGACCAACCAGGGATTCCTTCGCAACTGCAACCAGGCGGCGAAGGCGGCGCGCGGCAAATACGTGATGTTTTTAAACAACGATACCCAGGTAACAGAAGGCTGGCTAAGCTCCCTGGTAAATTTGATTGAATCTGATTCCACCATCGGTATGGTAGGTTCTAAGCTGGTATATCCGGATGGACGTTTACAGGAGGCGGGCGGCATCATCTGGAGCGATGGTTCCGGCTGGAATTACGGTCGCCTCGACGATCCGGATAAGGCAGAATATAACTACGTCAAGGATGTAGACTATATTTCCGGCGCAGCGATTCTTTTATCCACCGCACTCTGGAAGCAGATCGGCGGTTTTGACGAGCGGTTTGCCCCGGCATACTGCGAGGATTCGGATCTGGCATTTGAGGTGCGGAAAGCGGGCTACCGCGTCGTTTACCAGCCAAAATCCAAGGTCATCCATTTCGAAGGCATTTCCAACGGAACGGATGTCAACGGAACCGGTCTGAAACGGTATCAGGTGGAAAACAGCGAGAAGCTCAAAGAAAAATGGAAAGAAGAATTTAAGAACCAGTGCGTCAACACCGGCAATCCGAATCCATTCCGCGCACGCGAGCGCAGCATGGGCAAAAAGATCATTGTCGTGATCGATCACTATGTGCCGACCTTTGACAAAGACGCTGGTTCCAAGACAACGTTCCAGTACCTGAAAATGTTCCTGAAAAAGGGGTATGTTGTTAAATTTATCGGAGATAATTACCTCCATGAGGAGCCGTATACGTCTACGCTGCAGCAGATGGGAATCGAGGTCCTCTACGGACAGGAATACCTGACCGGTATCTGGGACTGGCTGGTGAAAAATGGAAAAGATATCCACGTGGCATATCTGAACCGTCCGCATATCGCGACAAAATATGTGGATTTTATCAAAGAACACACGGATATCAAGATGATTTATTACGGTCACGACCTTCATTTTATGCGTGAGTTCCGCGAGTATGAGCTGACCGGCGATGTGAAGAAGCGTCAGGAATCCGAATATTGGAAATCGATCGAGTTTTCACTCTTCCACAAAGTGGCGGTGTCTTATTATCCGTCCTACGTCGAAGAAGAGGCGATCCACGCCGTTGATGAGACGATTCCGGTCAAGGCGATCACGGCATATGTCTATGAGGAGTTTTTACAGAATCTGAACAAAGACTTCGCCAAACGGGAAGGACTCCTGTTTGTCGGCGGCTTTGCGCATCCGCCGAACGCAGACGCGGTGCTCTGGTTCGCGAAAGAAGTATTCCCGAAGATCCGGGAACAGATCAAGGTCAACTTCTACATCGTAGGTTCCAAAGTAACCGACGAGATCAAAGCGCTGGAACAGCCTGGAAACGGCATCATCGTCAAAGGTTTTGTAAGTGAAGAAGAACTGGCAGACTTGTACCGGAACTGCCGGATTGTAGTGGTACCGCTCCGCTACGGCGCAGGTGTTAAGGGCAAGGTGGTAGAAGCCATCTATAACGGTGCCCCCATCGTCACCACCTCCGTCGGCAGCGAGGGAATCCCGGATGTAGAAAAAGTTCTCCTCGTCAAGGATCAGCCGGACGAATTTGCCGAGACAGTCGTAGAGCTCTACAAAGACGAAAAACGCCTGGAAGACCTGGCAGAGAAAACGCAGGTTTATATCCGCGAGCATTTCAGTATCGATGCGGCTTGGGATGTGATTAAGGAAGATTTTGAATAAAAAATAGTAAAAGATAGAAAATTATATATAATAAAGAAAACGATCAGGGGGATGTGCTTCTGATCGTTTTCTTGCGTAAGGATAATTTAAAGTTATCTAAGGAAGGAAAGAGCATTCTATATTACCGATCGTTCTTCCGCAGCGCTTCCACCCGTCCATACCTCCGATACATCAAAAGCTCAAATACCACCATACAAGCCCATCCAATCGTCGTACCAATCGCTACAGCCTGAATTCCCAGCCGTCCAAACAGCGCATAACTGATCACAACGCGGATCGGAATCTGCACCAGAGTCGCGAACAGGGTGATCATCAGGTGCCCGATTCCCCGGTAATATCCCTGAAAGGTATTGGTGATACCACTGATGAAGTAAAAACTAGCCATCGGCACCAGATAGGACATGCCCTGACGCAGCGCCTCCGTTTCATTCGGTTTCAAGAAAATGCCGAGCAGCGGGTGACGGCAGAACAGCACGACCACCGCTGTCAAAATAATATAAATTTCTGCAATCACCAGCATTTTCCGAAGCCCTTTCGGAATCCGGTCATACTCTTTCGCGCCGAGGTTCTGTGCGGAGAACGTCGTGATAGATGCCGCGAGGCTGTCGCCCGGGGCGAGCACATAGCTGTCGATGATGGAGACGGCATTAAAAGCGGCAACTGCATCGACACCGAGCGCATTGACGCCGGACTGGACGAGCAGGCGGCCGACGTAGAGAATCGTCTGCTGGACGGCGGAAATGGAGCTGAAATCGATCGTTTTTTTGAGCATCGAGGTTTTCAGTTTCAGATCCCGGATGCCGAGCCGTAAGAGTGGCACTTTCGACCAGATATAGACAAAGAGGGCGAGCGCAGAGACTGCCTGCGAGATGATTGTAGCGATTGCCGCACCGGGAACACCGAGGCGGCAGATGCCAACCAGGAATACATCCAGAAATACATTGACAATGGTCGTCAGGATCAGGACATAGAGCGGCGCTCTGGAATCTCCGATCGCGCGCAGGGCGGCGGAGAAAATATTGTAAAAAAAGGTAAAAATAAGACCCAGCGAGATAATCTGCAAATACAAGGATGCCTGCGCCGATATCTCTTCCGGCGTCTGCGTCAGGCGGATAAACAGGCGGCTTCCGGCCAGTGAGATTCCGGAGAGCACGATGGTCAAAAGTAGTCCGGAGAGTACAGAGGTCGCAAATTCATCTTTCAAATGCTGGTAATCTTTTGCTCCAAAGTAGCTTGCCATCAAAATCGATGCGCCGAGTGACAGTCCCACAATCAGAAAAGTCAGGATATTCATGATCGGACCTGCCGCGCCAACCGCCGCCAATGCTTCTTTTCCGTAAAATTGTCCGACAACCACCGAATCGACCGTATGGTAGAGCTGCTGAAATAAATTTCCAAAAACAAGCGGAACCGCGTAGGCAATCAGGTGTCCGGTTATATTTCCTTTTGTCATATCACGTGCCATATGCATTTCCTCCAAATCCCGATTTATAACTAAGATTGTAGCACGGAACAGAGTGTCTGCCAAATGAAAAAATCTGTCGAATCATGCAAAAAAATCAACAAATTGTTGCAATTTCCGCAAGGAAGCGCTGCGAATCTGATGGGAAAGTGGTAACAGCATAAAACCGTCCTATCTAGTGGAAATCACTAGGGAAATGTGGTAAGATATATAAGTTAAACTGGACTTAATAGCGGTTGACAGATTGACAACAGTAAAAATTGTATCTTTCAGTATAAAAACAGTAAAAATTGAGTTGGAAACAACAGACAGAAAGGAAGTACAGTATGCAGGCAATCATTCTGGCTGGCGGACTGGGGACGCGGCTTCGCAGTGTGGTAAGCGATCGTCCGAAACCGATGGCGCTGGTTGAAGGTAAGCCGTTTCTGGAGTATGTGCTTCAGGGGCTGAAAAAAAGCGGAATTGATGATATTATTTTTGCCGTCGGTTATAAGGGCGGCATGGTGGAAGAATATTTTGGAGACGGATCGCGGTTTGGCATCCGGGCGCGGTATGCGTATGAGGAAGAGCTGCTCGGCACGGCGGGCGCGATCAAGAATGCCGGGAAATATGTGACGGACAAGCAGTTTTTTGTCCTGAATGGCGATACATTTTATCAGATGGATTTCGGTGATTTGAGCCGGATCCAGCAGGAAAAAAATCTGGAGATGGCGCTGGTTCTGCGCGGTGTGCCGGATATTTCACGTTATGGGGCGGCGCGCCTGACCGACGGGCTGCTGACCGCTTTTAATGAGAAAAACGGCAATACTGGGGCGGGCACGATCAACGGCGGTGTGTACCTGATGAAGCGGGCGCTGCTGGACGAGATTCCGGAGGGAAAAGTTTCGCTGGAAAATGAGTGCATCCCCAGGTGGATGCAGGAGGGAAGACGTCTCGGCGGCATCGTAAATGACGGCTATTTTATTGATATCGGTGTGCCGGAGGATTATTTCCGGTTTCAGGAGGACGTAAGAAAAGGAGACATTACATGGTAATCAGAGGAAGAGCGCCGCTGCGCGTGAGCTTTGGCGGCGGCGGTACGGATGTAGAACCATTCTGTGTAGAACAGGGCGGTGCCATTATCGGAAGTACTATCAATAAATATGCATATTGTTCGATCATTCCGAGGGATGATGACCAGATCACGGTTCATTCCCTGGATTTTGATATGACAGTCAAGTACAATGCGAAGGAAAATTACGTCTGCGATGGACGGCTGGATCTTGTCACGGCAGCGCTGCGGGCGATGGATATCAAGCAGGGATGCGAGGTTTATTTACAGTGTGATGCTCCGGCTGGTTCGGGACTTGGAACCTCCTCGACCGTCATGGTAAGTCTTCTGACCGCGATGGCGCGCTGGAAAGGAATTACGCTGGATAATTATGCGATGGCGGATCTGGCTTACGGCGTGGAGCGGATCGATCTGGGGATTTCAGGCGGTTATCAGGATCAGTATGCGGCGACCTTCGGCGGCTTTAACTTTATTGAATTTCACGGACGCAACAACGTCGTGGTAAACCCGCTCCGCATCCGCCGCGATATTATCAATGAGCTGCAGTATAACCTGTTGTTATGCTACACGGGCAATATCCATGTATCCGCGAATATTATCAAGGATCAGGTAAGCAACTATAAGAAACCGGACGCATTTCAGGCGATGTGCGAGGTAAAGGCGCTTTCCTATGCGATGAAGGACGAACTTTTAAAGGGAAATCTCCACAATTTTGGCCGCCTCCTGGATTACGGCTGGGAGAGCAAGAAGCGGATGAGCAGCAAGATCACAAATCCGCAGATTGATATGCTCTATGACGAGGCGAAAAAAGCGGGCGCCCTCGGCGGAAAGCTTTTAGGTGCTGGCGGCGGCGGCTTCCTTCTTGTGTACTGCCCATACAACGTCAGACATCAGGTGGCGCGTCGTCTGGAAGCGGCAGGCGGACAGCTGATGGATTGGAATTTCGAACTGCGCGGCGCTCAGAGCTGGATCTGCGATGAGGACCGCTGGGACTACCGCGATATTCAGGTGCAGATGCCGGATAAGGAGTATACATTCCATGTGTAAAAATAGCTGTAAAGTAGTATTCCTCGACCGTGATGGCACGATGAACGTGGAGGTCAATTATCTTCACCGAAAAGAAGATTTGAAGCTGATTGACGGTACCGCAGAGGCGGTCCGTCTCCTGAACGAGGCCGGATATAAGGTGATCGTCATTACCAACCAGGCGGGCGTGGCGAGAGGCTACTATACCGAGGCGGATGTAAAAATCCTTCATGATTATATGAATGAGGTGCTGGAGCGTGACGGAGCACACGTAGATGCGTTCTACTATTGCCCGCACCACCCGGAGCATGGGATTGGACTTTATAAGAAAAAATGCCATTGCCGCAAGCCGGAGACGGGAATGTTTGAGATGGCAGAGCGCGATCTGCCGGAGGGCATTGATAAGGTGCATTCCTATATGATCGGGGACAAGCGCATCGACGCGCAGGCAGGAAAAAACTTCGGCGTGACCGGAGTCCTTGTCGGAACCGGCTATGGGGCAAAAGAACATGCGGAAGATAGGGCGGCTGGACTTATAAAAGAGGACGGAAGCTGCCCGGCGGGCGGTTATGATGCGTATGCGGAGACGCTGCTGGATGCGGTGCGCGGGATTTTAGGCGGGCGTATATAGAATGCGGCTCACAAAAAGATTCCGGGAGTACATAAACTAGAAAGAGAGGAACCATCGACATGCAGAATCAGAGACAAAACGGACGACCAGACGCAGCCGTGTGCATGGCTGGTCTTTTTCTGGTGCTGTTCTGCGTGGCGGCGGTTCTGATTCCGGCGAAAACGCTGTTTACGGGAAATGGTTTTTTTGCGGATTACATTCATTTCACGGAATCGAAACGGATGTATGTGGAGATTGCGATTCTGGCAGTCTTGATCTTTGGGGGGCTGGCGTTTTTGAAGCGCGGACGCAGCCGGATGTACTGGCTGACGGTGGTTGTGCTGGTGTTTTCCTGGATTCATGTGGTATTTCTGCCGATGGTGGTGTCGGCGATGTATCTGATTAGCCTGTTGGCGATCGGGCGGTTTTTGAGAAAACGGGTGTTTTTCAGGGGAACGGTCTGGGAGCGGCCTTATTTTTCTTTTTATATGGACTTCCTTTTTGGCGCCTCCTTTGCAATCGTTGTGTATTGCCTCCTTTCTGCCCTTGGCGTTGGAAAAATCGCCTGGATGCGCCTGAGCGTCTATGCTCTGGGTGTGGCGGCGCTGGGCTTTGATTTTTCCTCGATTTCCTGCCAGTGCATCATGGGATGGCAGACGCTTTCCTGGATGCTGGATGGCAGGGACAAGGTGTCGGTTCAGGTGATTGAGGCAGGGAAACAGGCGTTACTGTTCACAGGTAGGCACTTTTGGAACCGAAAGTGCCGTAAGAAAACGTGGTGGCAGCAGGAATTTGCCGTATTTAAATGCGAAGCCACGGCAAATTCCGTTACTGGGCACGTATGCGTGAACAGTAACAAACCGGCTGGCAGCGGGGTATCGCGGGAAATACCGCGCCGGGTGCGCCGGGCATGGACGCTGGCGGCTGGCTGGTGTGTCCTGATGTTCCTGATTCAGGTGGGACGCCTGAATATCGCACTCGACTTTGATACACTCTGGTATGGTGTGCGTTCCCAGTACATTGTGGCAGGCGGAACCGGGCTGTATGAGAATCCGGGGCTGGTCGGCATGGTCTATGTGTATTCGAAGGGCTTTGAGGTGCTGACCCTGCCGCTCTGCGATCTGGCGAGTCACAGCTACCTGACGTTCTTTAACCTCTGGCTGGCAGTTCTGGGAATCGGGGCGATGGTCTGGAATGCGGTGCTGCTGACGGGCAATCGAAAGCAGGAGACAGAGAAGAAACTAACGTATCACAGCGTCTTGCCGGGAATTATGGCAGCTGTTTTGACGGTTTCGGTGCCGGGCATCATGAATATGGCGCTCACAGCCAAGGCGGATTTGATTACGTGGCTGCTGCAGCTTATTATGCTGGGATGTTTCTTTCAGTATATTCATGTGTATGAAAATCATTGGATATTCCTCTCCGGGGCAGCCGGTTCCTATTTCCTGTCCCTCACGATGAAGCCGACCTCCCTGGTCTTTTCCACTGCCGTATTTGGCATGATGGGGCTGTACCTTTTGTGGTTCTGGTTTCATGAGCGCGGGGCGGCGGCTGACCTGTTTCACCATCTGGTCCGCCTGATTGTCTCATTATGCCTGCCGTTTGGGGCATTGGCCGGTATCTGGGCGCGGACGATGAAGATCACGGGAATGCCGGTCACTTCGGTGTTTACTTCGATTTTTGCATGGTTTGGTTTTAAAATGAAATACCCATTTGCTACCTCGGAGCTGCCGCAGAATTATCAGGAGGAATCAACGCTTCATGTGCTGGCGCGGCGCATCTGGCAGATGCTGATGCAGCCGCAGGGTGAAGATATGGGGCATGTAATTCTGGCGTGGGGAACCTCGCTGATGGCGGTGCTGATTGTGATGCTGGTGCTTTATGGGATTTTCTCCAAAAAGGGAGATGAGCAGTCCCATATCTGGAACGCGGCATTGGTAATTTTCTTCCCATTTGTGATCGTCAGCCTGATCAGCCTGTCGATGCTTTACCAGATCGACGGAAATTATTTCATGCTTCTGTATTCTATGCTGATTCTGGGGGCATGCCGGGCGATGGTGTATTTTAAGAAAATCGGCTTTTATCCGCTCGCGTCGAAGTGCCTGGCGCCGTTGCTGGTACTAAATTTGATTGTCACGGCGATCAGCAGCTGGGCGTGGACGGCTGGATTTTCGGAGATTCATCTTCTGAATAAAGGGCGTGTCAACCACCGGGCGCAGGAACAGGCGCGGATGGAGGAAAAGGGAAACACGCTGATCTGGCAGGAAGTGTCGCAGGATCCGGAAAACCGGGTGATCGCGTTTGGAACGCATCCGTACTGTTTGCAGTTCCCGTGCAATGTGGAGTCGTATAAGGATATTACATCGCCGTGGGGCAACGTCGAACTCGTCAACTCGCCGGAGGCGTTTGAAACCTATATGGCGTATGCGAAGACAGATTATGTCTACGTGGAAGCAGGCTATCTGGGACCGGGAAGCTGGGAGTGGAGTCTGGATCTCCTGCGGGAGCAGATCCGCAGAGGCAGCCTGACCGATCTGTTTTTTGAAAATGGAAATATGCTTGCGCGGGTATCCGACACAGCGGCGCCGGAGGAAGAAGCGCAGAACAATCTGGAAATGTTTGAGCAGGAGTATTTATTTTATGATGCAGAAGCTCAATAGACATCTAAAAACCTGACAGGAGGAAATAGAAATCATGAAGGAATACGAGTACCTAGACGAGCTGATCAGCCGCTATCCGGTTCTTGCACCGGTGAAAGCGGATATTCGCACTGCGTATGAGACGCTGAAAGAGTGCTATGAGCGCGGCGGAAAACTTCTGATTGCCGGAAATGGCGGAAGCTGTGCGGATTCGGAGCACATCGTGGGCGAGCTGATGAAGGGGTTTGTGAAGAAACGCCCAGTTTCGGAAGAGATAGAAAAGGCACTGAAAACGGTGGATCCACAGATGGGAGCGGAACTTTCCGAAAAGCTGCAGCAGGGACTTCCGGCGATCGCGCTGACCGGCCATGCGGGGCTGACCACCGCATTTATGAATGATGTGGACGGCAGCATGATTTACGCGGAACAGGTGCTTGGATATGGAAAAGAGGGGGATGTGTTCCTCGGAATCTCAACCTCGGGCAATTCAAAAAATGTCCTGTATGCAGCCGTGACGGCAAAGGCAAAGGGGCTTAAGGTTATCGGGCTTCTGGGACGCGACGGCGGGCGGATCCGTGGGTACAGCGACACTGCGATTGTCGTGCCGGAGCAGGAGACATTTAAGATTCAGGAGCTGCATCTTCCGGTGTACCATGCACTGTGCCTGATGCTGGAAGAATATTTCTTTTAAGATATATTTTGTTTCATGGAAAGGAAGTAATGATTCAGCAGGTTCATGAAGAAAACTGGATGATTACAAGGGAAAAGTATGTTATTTGGAAACAGGCCGGCAGACAAAACGGCAAAATGGAGAGTCACTACCCGCAGCTTTGTAGTGCTGCTTGCCTATACGCTTTTTATCTGGTGGCTGGAAGTGCTGGATCTTCTGGCATGGCTTTTACATGTACCACAGGGAACGGTTTTGTCGCGGGCGGCAGCGCTCGTTTTATGCGGCGCTGTCATGGCGGCAATCGGAAGATTTGAATGGGACCATGCGGGAGTGAGCCCGTTTTTTATAGCGGGAAGCTTGTTCATCCTGGCGTTCTTTTCGGTCAAGGGATTTGCCCCGGATCAGAGCTATGATACGCAGAACTATCACCTGCTGTCGCAGATACCCGGATTTGTGGACAACCTTCATTATCATGTGATACCGGGACGGTTCCAGATGTTCGGTTTCCGGCTGGGCGACCGGATGTTTTATCCATTCAGGGCGATTTTGGGGCTTCGGATGGGGACAATGTTAAACGCACTGGCGATGCTTGTGATTTATCGGCAGGTAACGGTGTTCCTGAGCATGGAGGCAGACCGGTTGGAAAGAAAATGCAGCTGGTCGAAGCATCTTGCGCCGGTACTGGCATTTCTGATTGTCAGCCGCCTGGAGTTGATTCAGGAGAGTGGCAGCTACATGGTCGAGCTTCTGGCGCTGCCGTTTCTGCTGGAAATGGTATTTCTGCTTCTGCGCGGGCTGGATGAGGCTAAGCGGGAGCGCGAGGCGGTTTTATTCTGCCTGTTTGGTGGAATCCTGTTCTGCCTCAAGATGACGAATATCGTGTATCTGGTGCCGCTGGTGCTTCTGTATCTGTGGAAAATCCGGAAGTATCTGACACCGAAGCTGTTTCTGGGGTGTCTGGTGACGGGGGTGATTCCCGTCAGCGTGTACCTGATTTACAATGGGATAGCGATGAAAAATCCAGTTTATCCTTATTATAACAGCCTGTTTCATTCGCCGTATTTTGGGGAAACGGACTTTAAGGACCCGAGATGGGGACCCAGCAATATAAAAGAGTTTCTTTTGTGGGCATATTCGATGATCCGGCATCCGGATTACCGCCTGAGTGAGATCCCGGCGAAATACAACCTGGATCTGGCGCTGATGTATCTGGGAGCGGCGGGAGCCGGGCTCTGCTGGATTTGGAAGCGGGTCAGCAGCAGGACGGGAACCCTATTTCTGCTGTATGCCGCATCCTTTATTCTCTGGGCGGCAACGACGGGACACAGCCGCTATTTTATGGGCGGAATCTTATTTGCTGGAATGCTTTGCGGGTGTCTGGTGCTGCAGGGAATGGCTTCTATTTCTCCCAGGCTGACAGGCGGCGTTATATTTGCAATTATGTTTATAGTTGTTTACGCCGGGCGCGCTTACGATGCTTACACCTGTGTCTGGAACGGCGGGGAATGGGCGATGCGGGCGGTGAGCCGTGAGAGTATCCGCAGCAACCTGCCTTACGTATTTCACGATCATCAGCTGTTTACACCGGAAGAACGTTCCAAGATTGACCGTATTTTCCTGACCTGGTCGGATGTGGGAAGTTATGCGCGGCTTGCGGGCAAAGATGTGCCGGTCTGGAACCGGTATTCGATCGTCAATGAGCTTTCGGAGCAGAAAGACGCCTATATCGATGAAATCGAGGAGGCGATGGAGGCAGGCGAGGGCGTCTATGACATGATCCCGCAGGGACTTGAGACGTTGGAAAGCTATCTGGAATGGATGAATGAGGCGGGATGGTACGTGCATGATATGGAGTATCAGGAAACAATCCTGCAGGGCAGCCAGTCCTTTACACTGGCAGGGCTTGAGATGGCGCATGGACGCGAAAACTGCTGGTACCGCACACAGGAGATTTTCATGGATGCACAGGAACCGGAAAAAGAAGTACCAGAATGGCGCTGGGAGAATACCAGCGGGGACGATCATCCAACGATCCGGGCGGTTCTGTGTGATCCGGACTACTGGGTGCTGAAGCAGCCATTTGAAGTGGAAATCATCGCCTCGGATGGGACAAACAGCCGGACGGCTGCTGTGATCCAGGCGGGACAGAAGGAATATGAACCGGTGGAAGTACAGCTTGATCTGACAGGGCTTCAGAGAGAGATAAAATTGGAATTGGTAAGTACAGCTGAGACAAAACGGGCTGTTGTGATCAATCCGGAATGGTCCGCCAAAACGGTGGAAGAGTGAAAACGGGAGGAGAAAAATGGACAAGATAGCGGTATTAATTCCGTGTTATAATGAAGGCCAGACGATTGCCAAGGTGGTCAAGGACTACCGCGAGGCATTGCCGGAGGCAACGATCTATGTATATGACAATAATTCATCGGATCACACGGATGAGATTGCCAGGGAGGCAGGCGCGGTTGTGCGCTATGAATACCAGCAGGGCAAGGGAAATGTCATCCGCAGCATGTTCCGCGACATTGACGCGGAGTGCTATGTCATGACGGACGGCGATGACACCTACCCGGCGGAGGACGCGAGAAAGCTGGCAGACCAGATTTTACAGGGAAAAGCAGATATGGTCATCGGCGACCGCCTTTCTTCGACGTATTTTACCGAAAATAAGCGTCCGTTCCACAATATGGGAAATCGTCTGGTGCGTGGGCTTATCAACCTGATTTTCAAGAGCAATATCAAGGATATCATGACAGGCGCGCGCGCATTTAACTATGAATTTGTCAAGAGCTTCCCGATTCTTTCGACCGGATTTGAGATTGAGACGGAGATGAGCATCCATGCGCTGGACAAGAACTTTAAGCTGGTGGAGATCCCGGTTGGATACCGTGACCGCCCGGAGGGAAGTGTGTCAAAGTTAAATACATTTTCGGATGGATTTAAGGTGCTACGCACGATCGCGAGACTCTTCCGGGATTACAAGCCATTTGCGTTCTTTGGATGGCTGGGACTCATTTGTTTTGCGATTGCAACGGCATTTTTCGCGCCGGTGCTCAGCGGCTATCTGGCAACCGGCATGGTGCCGAAGTTCCCGACTCTGATCGCGTGTTCCGGGCTCTATGTGATTTCGTTCCTGTTGTGGATCAGTGGTGTGATTCTGGAGGTTATTACGAAGAAACACCGTCAGTTATTTGAACTTTACTTGAACCAGCTGAGCATTTTAAAGAGGAGAAACGGATGAAACGCCGTGTATTTTTAGGGCTTCCGGTTATTTTGGGGATTTTGTTTTATATCTGGTATATATTTCATGCCTCGGACAATGTGGCGTATTCGGATTATATCCGGCTGGTCAATTCGTATCTGCCGGATGTGACAAATCCGGCGAAATTCTTTGTACCGGATATCCTGACGCGCGTTCCGATCACGTATCTGGGGCGCATCATCAATGTGAAACTATTTGGCTATAATACGTATTTTGACATGATTCTGGGTATTTTGAGCCTGGGTGCTGGCGCGGCGGTGCTGGCGCTATACGCAGAGCGGAACCGCTCGGTCGGCTATCTTTCCTTCCTGTTGATTCAGTTTGTATATTTCAGCCTGAATAAATGGGAAATGATGACGAACGGGACCGGCTGGGTCTGCACTCTGTCGATCTCCGGATTTTTATTCCATTTTGCAGTCCTCGACCATGCAGCGGCGACCCGGTGCCGGAATATGTCTGACCGGGTGCTTCTGGCAATTCTGCCGATCCTGCTGGTTGTGCTGGTGGCAGGACCGTACAGCGGCGGCTATGCGGTGATTCTGGTGCTGGCATACGGCGCACTGTGGCTGGCGGATTGGCGCGG
>UMCM01046392.1_pt1 | contig 56549 bp, 72 predicted proteins | sample 1964231 | NCBI WGS metagenome assembly UMCM01 (sample SAMEA4835968, study PRJEB28245) | human gut metagenome | biome: gut microbiome; material: fecal sample | place: Denmark | collected 2008
CGGCCTTGGCGCGGCCCACATACTCTGGGTCCTTGCGGCTGAGGGTGAACTCGGCCAGACCCAGGGGGTTGGAGCGGTAGGAGGAAGTCTCACCGGAGGGGATCAGCTCGTCGGTGGTCGTAACAGGGTCGGTGATGTAGGACGCCACCTTCAGCAGCAGGTTGTTGCCCAGCGGTGCGATCTCCGGCCAGTCCTTGATGTTGGGGCCCAGCTTGAGCAGGGCGTCGTAGTCGCCCTTGCCAAAGCCCTGATACACGCGGGTGTCATAGCTGGAAGGATCGTACTGGTACTCCGGCACGGTGGGATCGTAGTCGATGTCGGTGGCCGGGGTCAGGATGCCGCCGTTGGCCGTGGTGGCCGCAATGCTGCGGGCATCCATCAGGGCCACACCCGCCAGCTGGCCATTGCCGGGCTTGGAGCCTTCGCGGCTGGGGAAGTTGCGGGTGGTGTGGCGGATGGACAGTGCCCCGTTGGCGGGCACGTCGCCTGCGCCGAAGCAGGGGCCGCAGAAAGCCGTGCGCACGGTGGCACCGCTGGCCATCAGTTCGCTGATCACGCCGGTGCGCACCAGTTCCATCATGATGGGCTGACTGCCGGGGTACACACTGAGGGCGTAGTCGCCGCAGCCGCCGGTGCGGCCCTTGAGGATGGAAGCCGCCTCATAGATGCTGTCGTACAAACCGCCTGCACAACCGGCGATCACGCCCTGGTCCACCCGCAGCTTGCCGTTCTCGATCTTGCTGCACAGGTCCAGGTGCACATCCTTGCGGCCGATGAGCTTCTGCACATCCTCTTCGCAGGCGTGCAGGATGTCCTCCAGATTGGCGTTCAGCTCTTCGATGGTAAAGGCATTGGAGGGGTGCATGGGCAGAGCGATCATCGGACGGATGGCCGACAGATCCACTTCCACAACGCCGTCATAGTAGGCAAGGTCCGCCGGGGCCAGCTTCTTGTAATCCGCAGCACGGCCATGCACGGCAAGGAACTTCTGCGTGGTCTCGTCGGTCTCCCAGATGGAGGACAGGCAGGTGGTCTCGGTGGTCATGGCGTCGATGGCGTTGCGGGTGTCCTGCCGCAGGGAGGCAATGCCGGGGCCCACGAACTCCATGACCTTGTTCTTGACATAGCCGCTCTTGAACAGCTTGCCCACCAGCGCAATGGCCACATCGTGGGGGCCGCAGCCGGCCGGCAGGCTGCCGGTGAGGTAAATGGCCACCACACCCGGACGGGCCACATCGTAGGTGCGGCCCAGCAGCTGCTTTGCCAGCTCGCCGCCGCCCTCGCCGATGGCCATGGTGCCCAGTGCACCGTAGCGGGTGTGGGAGTCCGAGCCAAGGATCATTTTGCCGCAGCCGGCAAACTTTTCACGCATGTACTGGTGGATGACAGCCAGATGCGGGGGCACAAAGATGCCGCCGTACTTTTTGGCAGCCGACAGGCCGAAGCGGTGGTCATCCTCGTTGATGGTGCCGCCCACGGCGCACAGGCTGTTGTGGCAGTTGGTGAGCACATACGGGATGGGGAACTTTTCCAGGCCGGACGCGCGGGCCGTCTGGATGATGCCCACAAAGGTGATGTCATGGCTGGCCATGGCGTCAAACTTGATCTTCAGGTTTTCGGCATCGCCGCTGGTGTTGTGAGCCTGCAGAATGCTGTAGGCCATGGTACCGGTCTTGGCGTTTTCCACCGCAGCGGCATCAAAGCCCTTGGCGGCCAGTGCTGCCGGTGCGTTGCCGTCTGCCGGCACCCACTCGCCGCGGGCATAGTATGCGCCGCCGGTGCTGCATTTGATCATATCCAACATCTCGATTCGCCTCTCTTTTTCTGTTTCCCGCCCGCACACTGCTGCAGGCTTTGCCCCAGCAGAGCCTGCTGTTTCAGGCCCTGCGCTTTACGGTCAGGGACCGTAGTCAGTTTTTATTATAACATGGAACGCCAGAAAGAAAAAGCACTTTTTCCGACTGAACTGTGAACACTTTCTTACGGTGCGGCCTTTTCCGGTACGGCACACCGCCAGTGTGCCGCTTTTTCTTGACAACGAGGGGATTCTATTGTATTATAATTGAGCATTCTGTGCCGCTGTGGTGAAATTGGCAGACACGAGGGACTTAAAATCCCTTTCTGGAGACAGAGTACGGGTTCGACCCCCGTCGGCGGCATGAAGAAAAGCACGTTGATTCACAAAAAATCAACGTGCTTTTTGATTTAATAACCCATTTGGTAACCCGCTTTTAAAATAAAATGGTGATTATCATGAACATTTCCGAGGAAAAACGTACACAAATCTGCGCAGCACTTGCCAAAGCACGGCAGGATATCAAGCGCATACAGGCCGCAGGTGTCATGGATATCTCGGAAGTGGAGCGGGTTTGCCGTGAGCTTCAGGACGTGGTGAGGGAACTCTGTGCTCTGATCGACCCATAAATGCAAAAACAGCCCCATGGAACCAGACGGAACCACGGGGCTGTTGTCATGCTATGCGGCCTTGCGGCCTGCCGCCGGGGCGGCTAAGTAGTGCGGCTGGCTTACTTGCCGATCTGGCTCTTCAGCCGGTCATAGGTCTTGTCGGCCTCCAGCGCGGCGGTGGTGAAGCTGTTGTTCTTCCACCAGGCAATCAGCGCGGCCACGGTGGTGATGCCAGCGGTGACCAGCTGCTCCACGGTGGCGCTCTCGATGGGCAGCACGGGCTTGCCGCAGGCGCTGAGGATCTGGTTGGTCAGGGCCAGCAGCAGGCAGGCGGTGCGTGCGATGGTACCGGCGGAGATCTTGTTGTTCAGGTTATTCATGGTTTGTCCTTTCTCCCGGCGTTGCCGGGCTTGTGTGGGTGTATCAGTCACGGATGGGCAGGGCCTTGGCGCGGTTGTACAGCTCGGTGCCCGTGCCATTGCCGCCCAGGGCGTGATAGCTTTTGTAGAGATACTCCAAGTTTTTCAGGCCTGCGGTGTCGATGCCGCCCTGCTGGATGTAGTGGGTGCAGCTCTGATACAGGCGGTCATGCATGATGGCCAGCAGGCCGTCTTTGATGGTCTTGTACTCGGTGACCTTTTTGACGAGGTAGCCCCAACCGATGCCCAGCAGCCAGATGGCACCCTCCATCCAGTGGGCAGAGATGTAGGCAAAAACTTGCTGCATTGGTATCACACCTCCATCACGGGGATGCCGTACTCCAGAGCGCACAGGTGCTCGATTCGACAGCCACGGGCGTTCTGCCAGCCTGGGGCAAAGACTGCCACATCTGCCCTAGCCAAAAATTCAAGGCTGCGGACCAGATAGTCCAGCGGCTTTGCTGCCGGACCGAAATCATCAAAAAAGGTTTCTAGCGGATCGACGTCTTTGCCCAGCAGGGCCTTTGCCTTGCTGATCGCGGCAGCTCGTTCCTGGAGCACCTGCTTATCGGGCAGACCGCCCATAGGCTGGCTGATAAAGATTTTCTTGCTCGTATCATCACCCCCTCACAGCGTCCACCGGCTTTTGTTGGGCCGGGTGTCCACATGGACCCAGCCCCGGGCCCGGCCTGGCTTGATGGGGTAGCGGCCCACGCCGCCCCAGTCCGGCATCAGGCTCTCGGCGTATGCGGCCACGGCCTCCACGGTGGTGTCCGCCACCTGGATGTCCGCTGCCTTGCCCAGCAGGTGCTGGCTGGATTTGGAGCCGCCGACGGCGGTGTTGTGGGTTCCGGTGCGGTAGCCGCTGGTGATGGTCACCGCCTTGCCGAAGTGCTCCCGGATGGCCTGCAGCAGCACCACGAGGGTCTGGTCGATCATGATGGCGTCGCTGCCGTCCCGGCACCGGAACTCCCGCACCTTAAAGGCCGGGGACAGCTGTTTAGCGCCGTCCTTGGCAAGGCTGTATTGCTTGATTGCCATAGGCTCACTCCTCGCTCTTGCTGCCGGTCTTGGTCTCCAGCAGCTCGGTCAGCTCTTTGTACTCGGCTTCGGTGATGCGGCCGAGGGCGTAAAAAACATCAATTTTTTCCGCAAGGCCAGCGGTTTGGCCGCGCTCGATCAGGCGTTTACAGGTACGATACAACATAGGTTTACCTCCTTATGTGGTGGTGTCAGTGGTGGTGTCGTCGGTCAGCCCCAGCTCCAGCATGGCGACGCGGTATTCCTGATCTACCGCCAGGGCGTCCGTGTCCGCCTGCGCGGCCTGCAGTGCCTTGACCGTGTCCGGTAAGGCCTCCCGCTCGGCCTGCTTTTTGGCGGCCTCTTCCTGCGCAGCAAGCTCCTCGGCGGTCGGTGGGGGTGGTACCGTGCCCGCCTCGTACACCATGTAGGTGCCGTCTGCCAGTGCAACGCCCCAGTAGCGCTGGCCGGGCTGTGCAGCATCGTTGTGCTCGCTCACGGCCTGCGCAATGGCGGTGTAATCGGCTTTTGCCGCCGGAGCAGTGTAACCGGGCTTGATTTTAGTGTCCATACAGCGCCTCCTTATCCAATCACATTGCCGCTCTCGTCCACCAGCGTGGTGGACGGCATGATCAAAGCGGGGCGAATGCCGTGCGAGTAGGAGCAGCTGGTGTCGCCACAGTCGCCATCGGAGCCGACGACCAGCGCGCGTTTGGCGGAGACGTTGCAGCCCGGAGAGCGGAGCCACCAGTCGGTGGCAGAACCGTTGAGATAGGCAACACGCTTGGAATCCGAATCATGATCTGCACAGCCCTTGAAATAGGCTAGCTCTGCACCCTCGCCGCTCGGCATATAGTCGTAGCTGAAACTCGTTTCGGTCGCACTGAGCAGGAAAATCTTCGCAGACAGGCCATTCGAGCCGCTGGTGACGGTCTTTGACGTACCGTGGCCCTTGCGATACGGAATCTTTACCTGCTTGATGGCGTTCTTGACGCTCGACTCGACCAGATTCATGAACGTGCTGTTCAGGTAGGAATAGATGGTGCTTTTGGCATAATCGTTGGTGTTCGAGCTATCCCACTGGCGGTTTTCGTAGATGTCCTTCATCAGCAGCCAAGTACCGTTGCAGCTATCGTCATAGACGCTGGACGGCTTGCCCTGATGGACAACGATAAAGTTTCTGGAAGAACCATTTACTTTGATTTTAACGATGCTGCCCACGGCCAGACTGCCTATGGGGCTGCCGCTTTGATAGACGAGCCGGGCTTGACCATTTATGCCGACGTACACCTTTTGCACCTGCCGGGCCTGACCGCCCACGCCCACATAGAGTTTGGACATTTTGTGTGCCGTGTTCCCGGCACCGAGATAGATGCTCATGCGCCCACCTCCTTATGCGTACACCAGCAGGACAGTGCCTGTGTCGAGAGCGCTTCCCATGCCGGGGTCGGTGGTCTGCGCCTTGACCGTAAAGCCGTTGACGCTGGTCACGCTCAGGGTGCCGTCATTTGTCACGCCGAGGCCAGCGCCAACTTTTACGGGGCCTGGCTGGTCAGCCGTGGCAGGCGTGCCGAACTTTTGGTCCGCCTCGGACTTTTTGTAGTAGTCAGAAAAGTCCACATTGACGGACGAGTCTTTCCAGGCCGAGGTAGCGGGGTTCCACACCCAGATTGTGCAGTTCTCGGCGACGATCGCCCAGGAGCCTGTGTCCGCGGTGGGGTAAGCGTCACGCAGGTCCTGAGCGGTGCTGTAGTAGCCCTTGCAGCCGTTAGCGATGAACGTGATCTGGTCTGCAGCTTTCTTGGCGGAGCTGGCGTTATCCTGTGCGGTTTTTGCATCCGCAGAGGCAGATGCTGCCGCCTTCTTGGCAGTGGTTGCAGAATTTTCCGCAAGCGTCACCGCCTTTTCCGCCGCCTGCTGTGCCTCCAGGCAGGTAGACACATAAGACAGCCAGGAGGACGAAGAGACGCCGGTGACGAAGAAATAGCTCTGCACGGCCACATCATCCGGGTAAGCGGCCCCGCCCACCCGGACAATGATGTCAAAGGTGCGCAACTCGTAGCCGGTATCGGGGCCCATCACACACAGGTTGACGTGTACGTCGCCGGGGCGGCGCAAGGCCTGCTCGGCCAGCTCCAGTGTGATGATGTGGGCGTTGTCGGCGTCCACAGTCACGGCGGCGTGCTTGCCGCTGGTGGTGAGGATCTGGTCATACCAGCCGAAGTTGTTGGCCCCCTCGCCCCGGTACTGAACGGTGTACGCCGCACCTTCCGGGGCCTTGTACGGGGTGCCGCCGTTGTAGAGGGCCATGCCGATGAACCGGCTCTGCGCGTCCGACTGCATCACCGGGACGACTGGCGGCGCGCTTTGGGACTGAAAGTCAATTTTAAGGATCTGCATTCGATGCCTCCGAAGTGTCCGGGTCGGTGTACTCGATCACGTCGCCGGAATAGGATTTGCTGCCGGAAGAAATGGTGCCCGCCACGCTGTTGAGCTGCACGGCGTTCTTCTCGGCATGGTAGGGATAAACGGTGTACTGGGCCACCTGCACGGTGGTGTTGGTGTGCCGGTCACGGTCCATGAGCACTACCTTGTCATACAGGCCAAAGGACAGATACGCATACTGATCCGGGGCCAGCCGGGCAAGGTCGGCGATCTTGCAGCTGTAGGAGCGCTTGGGAAATGCCGCCGCCTTGACCATGGCGTCGGCCTTGATCTTCAGGGCGGACTTGTTCGAGATGGAGCTGTCCGTTTCGCTGTGCCAGATGACACGGCTGTCATAGTCGTGGCACTGCGCCTCCACACTGATATCGCTCTTCCCGTACAGCAAAAGGGCGGTATAGTAGCTGTCGCCGGTCTCCGCTTTTCCTTTATAATAGGGCTGTTCGGTCAGGTTCAGCTCGTCGGTGAAGTAGGTGCCGTTCGGGGTCCGGGCGCCGGGGTCCACAATGATCATCTGGCGGGCGGAAGTCGTGCCGGGCACGAGGAACCGCACAGGGTAGTTCTTCCACACGTCCACCGCTTTCTGCACCAACTCCAGCGGGCTGCCGGTGAACTTTTCAATGGCCAGCTTCTCGGTGGCTTTGTCCGGGACGGTCAGGCTCCAGTCCGACAGGCCGGAAATGGCCCGCCGGAGGGTGTCGGCCATGGTCTGGGGGCCCTTGGAGAACAGGCCGGTGGACACATAGTTGTTCCAGTTCTTCAGCAGGGTGCCGCACAGGCTGTCCAGATCCAGCACGGCCTCGTAGTCGGTGGAGCTGCGCCCCACGTTGATGCTGGACAGTGCATAGGTCTGATCTTCGGTCTTTTCTACCAGCCGCACCCGCTCAGTGAGAAGGCGCATCTGGGGATGGCCACGGGGCAGGCTGAATTTGACCTCATCCTCCCAGCCGTTCCAGTTGTGCACGATGCAGTAATCATCACAATCCAGCGGGATGTAGTGACCGTCTGCGGCCACGATGGCAAGCACGGGCAACGCCTCCTTTACACAAAAATGGGGTAATACTCGACGTAACTCTGCCCGGTGTGGGCAAGGCTGTTTTCTCCGGCCCGGACGGTGGGCCAGCCGGAAATGCCGGTGACGGCCTGAAACAGGTTCTGGCCGTTGCACAGCACCTGCCGGGTGATGCCGTCCACGCACACGGTGTCACCGGCCTGCAGATCTTTGAGCACGCAGCTGCCGCCGTTGGGGTAGTGCACGGTGTGGCTGCCGGCCTCCGTTACCGTCTCTGTGATGCGGCACTCCATCTGCTGGGCGGTGCCCGCCGCAAAAAAGGTCTGGACATCCGCCGGAAGCACCAGCGTTTCCAGCGCCCCGTGCCGGTAGCCTGCCAGCGTGTAGGTGCAGCTGAGGATGCAGCCGTCGGTGTCCTGCTCCTGTGCCTTGCCGCTGTCCAGCAGCAGAGCCGTGTATGTGCCGCCGTCCGGCAGGGCCAGCTCCACCGTGCCGCCCAGAAAAGCTGCCGTCAGGGCGCTGCGCTTGGCCGCTGCGTCGGCAGGGCTTGCGCCGTAGATGTCCACCGGCAGCGAGATGGAGCGCAGGCCGTACTGGGTGGAACAGAAGGTGATCCGGCTGCCTGTGTAGCTGGTGAGGTAGTTCTGGGTGAGAGTGCTGCCGCTGACATACCAGCTGGACAGCAGCATGGCCCCGAACTCGCTGGCCCCGTGGTCGTTGATATAAAAATCTTCCATGGTTCATCACCTCCGGAAGCCCAGTTCCTCGTCCATGTAGGACGCGGTAGTGCGGGCCATTTCTCTGCCGTCCACGTTGAACACCGCCGTCAGGCTGCCGGTGTAGCTGGCTGTGAGCTGCTGCGCTGCACTGGAACCGGTGCCGTTCTGGGTGCGGGAAATGCTTTGCTGGTTTGCAGCGGAAGCGGCCTGCGTGCGGCGGGTGAGCTCTGCGGCGGTGATCGTGTCACTCTGGGTGTAGCCGCTGCTGTCCGGGTGCGGCAGGGCCAGCGTCTCGTCGGAGGCGCTGCCGTCATCGGCAGAGCCGCCCTTGCGGCCATACTTCTTCCACAGGAACAGCCCCAGTCCGGCAATACCGGCCACCAGCGCAATGATGGCAAAAACCTCCGGGTGGGCTGCGATCAGGCCGCCCACCTTGCCCACAAGGCCCGCCACGGCCTTGCCGATGGTGCCAATGCCGGACACGGCGGCGCCCACCAGCTTGCCCATGCCGCCGGAGCCGGACAGCCCGCTGGCAATCTCACCAATGCCCTGGATGGTGGCTCCGGCACCGTTTTTGATGCCGCTGCCCAGGATGCCGGACACAGCCCCAAAAGCACCCTGCAGTCCGCCGCCGGCGTAGGCCTCGTTGATGGCAGTCAATGCTTTCTTGGCCCAGGCGGAAACAGTGTCCCGCTGGCTCTGGCTCACCTGGCCCCAGATGAGCTTGGTCACCGTCTCGGCAATGCCGGCCCAATCCTTGTTCTTGACGGCGGAAATGCCGTCCTTGATGATGCCAAAGATGCCGCTGCTCAGCTCGCTCTTGGCCCCGGACAGGGCCTCGTCAATGCGCTTCTGGGTGGCAGTGACGGAGGTGTCGATCTGCTGGGCGGATTCCTCCACCTTGTCCTGCACGCCGTCCACATAGGTGATGATCTTCTCGTAGGTCTCGCGGCCGCTGGCACCGATGCGCTCCCCGGCCTCGGTGACGGTCTGCTCCACATGGCGGGACCCGTCGGCATAGATCTTGGTCACCTCGGCAGTGGTGACGGTGGCCCCGTCCTTGTAGCTGGTGGCCGTTTTCTTGGCCGTGTCGGTCAGCACCTTGGACATGTCGGCGTAGGACTTCGTCACCTTCTGGGTCACGCCGTCCACCTTGGTGGTCACCAGGGTGTATTCCCGCTCGACGCCGTTGACCATCTCCTTGCCGGATTCGGTCACCTTCTCGGTCAGGCGGTCAAACTCCTTGCCGGTGCTGTCACGGATGTGCTCGTTGACCGATTCCACCGTGGTCTCCACCTGCCCCAGGGCGTTCTGGGAATAGGTGGTGTAGTTGTCGGTGGTGGAGCGCAGGACGGTCTCGGTGGCTTTCTTCGTGGAGGATTTGGTGCCGGAACTGCCGGAGGAGGACGGGATGTCACTGACGATGACCCCGCCGCCGGTCAGGTCGGCCAGCTCTTTCTCCGTCTGCGCCTGCTGCACCCGGCTGTCGTGCAGCTGTTGGCGGCGCTGGCGGTCGGCATCCGTGACAGTGCTCTTGGACTGGGATGCTTTCCAGCCCTCGTAGGTGTCAAAGGTAGAATAGCCGTCCTTGTTCAGGGCCTTGTTGAGCTTGAAGCTCAATCTGTCCAGCCAGCCGATGACCGTGGACAGGGCATTCTGTGCCGTGTTGGCCACGGCTGTGAACGCAGAGTTCACGCCGGTGCGGAACGTCTCGCTGGACGCATAGGCCGTGCCAAAGGCCCCGGCCAGAGCACCCAGCAGGGTGACCACGATGCCGATGGGGTTGGCGTTCATGACAGCGTTCAAAGCTGCCTGTGCCCCGGCTGCCACGGTGGCTGTGGTCTTATAGGTGACAAACGCCCCGCCGATGCTGCCCAGCAGCGGCAGCAGGACGTTTGCATTGTCGATGCAGCCCTGCACGACGCCAACGAGGATGGACAGTTCCGGGGTGGTCTGCCGCACGGCATCCAGCATGCCGTCGATGCCGTTGGTCTGCCAGCCCTCTTTGCAGGCAATGGCCAGATCGTTGCACTTGGTTACCGCCTCGCCAAAGGCAGTGGTCAGATCTTCCATGACCACGCCCGCCAGCTGGGTGGCGTTGTCCTTCAGGGTGGACAACCGGCCATTGAGCGTCTGGCTCTGGGTGGCCATGCTGTCATAGTAGCGGCCACCTTCTTCGGCAGCGGCCTGCAGCGCCTGGGTCAGGACATCGTAGGTGATGGTCATGCTCTGCACGTCCTGCACGGACTTGCCCGTGTAGTCGGCCAGCACCTGATAGATGTTGATGCCCGCCATGGCGAACTGCTTGATGTCCACGCTGGTGGCTTTGCCCTGGTTGGCTACCTGCTGCAGGTTCTGGGCCATGCGTTCCAGCTCGGCAGACCCGCCGCCGGTGGCTGCCACCGCGTCGCCCAGGGCAAGGATGGTCTTGCGGCTGTACTCGGCGTTCTCACCGGCAGAAATGAGGTATTCGTTGGACTTGACCAGCGTAGCCGTGTCAAAGGGCGTGCGGGCTGCGTCTGCCTGCATGGCAGCCAAAGCAGCGTTGGCCTTTTCCGCGTCGCCCAGCAGGTTGGTGAGGGCGGTTCTGTATTTCTCGATCTCTGCGTTGTAGGACACGCCGGTGGAGATCAGGGTCTTGCCGGCGTCCACCACCTTGTCCACGCACTTGGAGATGATGTTGCCGATGGCCACCTGCCCCGCGGTAAACTGGGAGACGACTTTTTCTTTCGTTTCCTTGGCGGAGTGCTGTGTTTTCTGGCCGGCAGAATCGGCGTCCGTGCCCACTTTGTCGGAGGTCTCTTTGCTGGTCTTTCGGACCTTTGCCCCGGCGTCGGCGGCTTCCTTCTCGCCCTTCCCGGCAGCGCTCTTGACGGCAGCGGCGGCCTTTTGGGCCGCTTCTTCCGTTTCGGACACCACGCTGTCGGCGGCCTTGGCGGCGGCAGAGGCGGTTTTCTGGGCCGCCTGTTCCGCTGCCTGTTCTACCTGGTCAAGGCCCTCCTGGGCCCCGCTGGGATCGGTCACGACGCCGAAAACGACCTCGCCGTCATGTTCGCGTGCGATGGTGCATCACCTCCCGGAATGCTCTTTCTGGTATTCGGCCTGCCTGGCAAGAATGGACGCCTTGCGGTCTGCCATGGACACATAGCGCCGGGCCGTGCCGCCGGCCTCCGCAGGCAGGGCGTACACCCGGCGCAGCTTCTCGTATTGCTCCCGCATTCCCTTGGGCATGTCGGTCAGATCTTCGGTGCGATAGCTGATGATCTTGCAGATGCGGCACTCGTCCGGCAGGCTCCGGAACAGGGCCATGAAGTCCCACCAGTGCAGCTGCGCCGTGCGCAGGTCGATGCCGTAGGTCTGCAGAAAGGCCGCCCAGATCAGGGGGCCGTCTACCGCAAAATCAAAGCCCCGGGGCATTTCCCGGAACGCCTCCGCGCTGCGCTTCTCCCGCTCGGATTCCTCGGCGCCGCAGCGGTAAAAGTCCAGAAAGGCGTCGAGGTTGTCCTTTGTGAGCGGGCCATGTATGAGCACCCGCTGGGCGTAGTCCTGCAGGGCGGCTTCCTGCTCGGGTGTGTGGGCCCGGGCGGCCATGTTGTCGTAGGTGACCCACGCCCGGAAGTCCGTCTCAAAGCCCTGCGGCAGGCTGTCGGTCAGGTAGCAGTCCGGGCGGGTCATGCCTTGGCCCAGCGTGCTGCCCGGCGCTGCTCCCGGTTCATGGGCATGGGGATGGGTGCCTGGATGGAGCTCTTGGCGTCCTTCATGGCTTCCCGGTCGATGGGCTGCAGGGCGGCCATGCGTTCCAGTGCCTCCGGGTTGGCAGCAGCATTGAAGTCGGCAAGCAGCTGCATCAGATCTTCCAGGTCATCCACGTCGATGCCCAGGCGCTGGTCGTAATCCTCGCCCAGCAGATCCGCAAAGAAGTCATCCAGGATCTCGTTGAACTTGATGAGATACTCGTCATCTTCCTTGTCCAGCACGTTCAGCGCCGCCATGGCTGCCTTGTAGCCCTGGATGTACCGCTTGTAGTCCTTGCCTTTGGTCACCTTAAAATCGAATTTCACGTTGCGAAGAATCATAAAAAGCTCCTTTCGTTGGGCCCTGCGCCGGTGCTGCCCCGGCTTGATCTGGCTGGTTCAGGGCATAAAAAATCCCCGTCCGGTGAGGTGGACGGGGACATGTTGAGAACTTACGCCTTGACGGCCTTTTCCGTCTTGGCGGACTGCGGGCTGACGCTGTAGGTGTACTCCGTGGGCTTCTCCACACCGGAGACGGTGACGGAGATGCCGGCGTTGTTGCCTGCGCCGTTGGATGCGTCATTGTTGACGATGACGGAGGCCTTGCCGGTCTCACCCTTGCCGGTGAGCATGGAGAAATAGGCATACGGCACGATCACGGCGCTGCCGGTGCCGAACATCACGGCCAGGCTGGTGACCCAATCCTGCCAGGCGTCGCCGTGGGTGCGGTCGCCGGAGATGGAGAAGGTGCGCTGTGCGCTGGTCTTGATGGTGGCATTGCCCTTGCGGATATACTGCTTGTCCTGGGTGCCGGGGTTCACGGCAGCGGAGTGCTCGGTGATGCACTCCTGGCAGACGATGTAGTCGTTCACATCCTGCTGGGTGTCCGCAGTCTGGAACGCCAGCACGAAGTCGTCCGCCATTTCCAGGCCGGCATAGTCCGCACTGGGGGTGATGCCGGCCATCACTTCTTTAACGGTCATGTGGTTGCTCCTTTCGGTTGATAGTAGATCAGCTGCAGCTGGATCTGGGCGCGGCAGGCCCCACCCTCGGCTTCTAGGATGTAGCCGCTGGAGGTGACGGACACCTCCCGGACGGTGCGCCCGCTGCCCAGCTGCGGGAAATTGCGGGCCCGGTTCTGGCTGGCCACCCACTCGGTCAGGTCGTCCCAGAAGCCGGAGGCTGCGGCCTGCTGGGCGGCGTTGTCCGGGCTGTAGACGGTGTGGGAGGCCAACACATAGTTCTTGAGCCGGAGCGACCCGCTGAAATAGTGCTTGAGCTCCGGTGCGCCGGGCATGTCCAGGATGGTGTACTCCTCGGCGTCGCCGGTCAGGCCTCCCACCCGGAACGCCACACCGTCCTCCTGTGCAGAGGCCACCAGCGGGCAGGTGCGCAGCCAGTCCCGCATGGCCTGAATGGCAGGGGTCATCTGGTTTCCTCCTTCATCACTGCTTTCCAGAACTGGTTCCATGAGACTTTGTTGGCGTCCTTGCTGCGCTCGGCCCAGTAGCTGCCGCGCAGGCCGGTGTCACCGTGCAGGCCATCGCCCTGGGGGTGCAGATAATACTGAGGTCTTGCATAGGGCGTTGACCAGATGATCTCACCGGTCTCGTAGTCGGTGGCCAGCTGGGCGGAATTGTCCAGCATACCGGTGTCAAAGGGCACCAGCGGGTGGGTGTCCCGGATGATGCGCTGCATGAGCTTGCCTCGGCCCGTGACCATGGCCCGGGTCAGGTTGGCCCCCACGTCCTTGTTCCAGCGGATATGTGCCTTGCACTTGCCGCTGCGGTGCTGCACTGTGAACAGGGTGCCCATGGGCGTTGTGATGGTCAGGCGTCCGCCGTGGCTCTTGTCCCAGATGGTGGCCATGGTGTCAGCTCCCTTCCACATGCCAGTGCGGCAGCAGGGGCTCCCGGTTGTCCGAGACTGCCGCCACCGTGCAGCAGGGGTGCGTCTTTTCCAGCCGGGCGTATTCCTCGGCGGTCAGGCTCTGCACCGCACCCTGCACCACCTTCCAGCCCCGCTTGAGCGTCCAGTGCTTTGCCTTTTCGGCAGCGGGCAGGGCTGCCCACTGCACATAGGGCAGGTAGCCCAGGGTGCAAACGCTGGCCGGGATGCGGATTTGGATGGTGCGCTCGGGGTCCTTGCTGGTGCCGGTGCCGGAGGTGTCCAGCTTTTCCCGCCAGCTGCAGGCCGGGAACACCCAGCACTTGGGCGTATCAGTGTCGGCCTTGGGGTCGTGGATGAGGTTCACCACGGTAACAGACGTGTTCATCTCACATGATCCCCCTGTACAGCAGGCCGTGGGGGTCAGACCCGAGGGCGGCTTCCAGCAAATGCCAGGCTTCAAAACGCACGGCAGCGGACAGGCTTGTGTTGGCCGCAAAGGTCACAGCATAGCCGTCATTGGAGACGCTCTGTGCGCCCGGTGCAGCACCCACAGCCAGCTGGGCAACCAGCAGATCCACGATCTGGGCGCAGGCGTCCGCCAGCGCTTCCCGGCAGGCCTCGCACCCGGCGGCATGGCCCTCGGCCCGGCCAAAGGTGGCGCTGTCGATCAGGCGGGAAGCCCGGCTGCACAGCACACCGAAAGCCGACTCCGGCACCGTGCCGCCCGCTGCCGTGTACTGGTCATAGGTGCAGTAGAGCATGGCCTTACGCCTCGATGCGCTTGATGTACAGGGTCTTGGGCTTGGACACCTTGATGCCGTATACCTTGCGCCCCTGCACAGCGGATGCGCCGATGTACTTGCCGGAGCCGCCCAGATCCTGCAGGTGCACCGGGGTCTGCCATTCCATGACGCGGTGGCACCAGTTGGGGTGGCCGCAGATGAACTCGGTGGTGGTTTTCTTGCTGGCCACGCGGGTGGTGTTCTCAAAATCCATGTTGTTGGACTCGTACACCGCAAAGCCCGCGATCTGACCCACTGCGCCGGTCTGCACCAGCTGCTGGGACAGATCGCCCTGCTTGATGAAGCGGTCGTCCTGCATGAGGGTCTCAAGATACTCAGGGCTGACGATCATAAAGCGGCCGGTCTGGGGCACGCCGTTGCGGCTCAGGGTGCGCTTGGCGGCCAGAGCCTCTTTGTAGGCGGTGGAAGCGGTGCAGGCGGTCTTGGTGGCGCTGATGGCAGCACCGGTTGCACTCTGCAGCGCCTCGATGGACTTCTTGTCGATAGACAGGGCCATGGAGTAGGCGGCGCTGTCCAGACGCTCGGCGGTGATGCCGTCGGGCACGGATGCAGCGTCAAAGCCGTCGATGATCTCATTGACAGCCTCGTCGTTGTCGATGTCCAGATCCAGATAGGTGGTGGTGCCGGCATCGGCATCCACGCCGTTTGCCTTGTCGTATGCCTTGACGGCCACCTCGGTGTCACGCACCGGGATCTTGACCTTGCCGGCCTTGGGGCTGCCCTCGTAGCGGGTGTTGAAGATCGCACCGTCACGGGTGACCAGAGTGGCCCGCAGCTTTGCGTCTACCAGAGCGGAATACCGCTCCTGATTTGCATGTGCCATGTTGAACTCCTTTCGTTTTACAGGTTCAGTTCGGGATTCAGGGACTTAAAGGCGGCTTCCACACCATTGGATTCGTTGGCGGGCGGTGCGCCATGCTCAGCGCCGGTAGAGACCACGGCCACGCCGGCAGCACCGTCTTCACCAAAGGCCCAGGGGTTGGCCTTGGCAGCGTCGTCCAGAGCCTTGTCAATGTCGGCGCTGCGGTCCTTGGAGCCCTTCAGAGCGTCCAGATCCAGCAGGGCACGCACCGCCTTGACGCTGCGGCCCTTCTTGCCCAGGATGGCAGTGTTCAGGGCGCTGTCAAAGGCAAAGCCGTCCGCCTGGGCCTTCATGTCCGCCTGCAGCTTGGTCAGCTCGGCCTCGTACTCCTCGGGCTTCTTCTTACCTTCAAAGGCTTTCAGGCCGTCCTGGGCGGTCTTGAGCTGGGCGTTTGCGTTGTCCAGCTGGGCCTGCAGGGCAGTGGCGGCGGCCTTTTCGCGGTTGACGTCGTTGCCGTTCTCCTGCATGATCCAGTTCAGCTGTTCCTCGGTAATGCCGGGGATCTTGTTCTTCACATCTTCACGTTTCATGGTGGAAAAGCTCCTTTCTGTGGGGAAAACCTCGGTTTGGTGACACGGTTCTCCGTCCGTGTTCGGTTGTGGGCGGGGTACGCGCCGCCCGCCGCTATGGCTGCTCCCGACATTTGTGTCGGGAACATGGCACCGTTTGCAGGGATCGAACCTGCCGCTTCCGGTTTTGGAGACCGGCGCTCTGCCAACATGAGCTAAAACGGCATGAAAAAAGCACGGTGCAAACTGCATCGTGCTTGATATCGACTAAAACAGGGGTGTTTTAGCCGGTGTTACTTTTTGGGGTGCGGGTGTGGCGTGTATTTATCGTCCTGCGCGGTCTGAATTGCAGATACGATCATGAAAAACAGCCGGGCACCGTTCAGCAGAACGATCTCCAGCAGCGCAAGGATCATCAAAACAACAAGAACCGTAGTAACCATAGTGTACCTCCTGAAAAATGGGTAAAAGAAAACCACCGTCCGGGTGGATGGTGGTTAGTAATCGCGGAAGGGGCAGGCTTCGCAGATCTTCTTCCAGTTCTGCTTTACCTTGAACCGGGCAGGAATACAGCGGTCGATAACGCCTTGATTAGATTGACAATCGCCGGGTTCAATCCAATCATCTACCAGTGGACACTTGACACTGGCCGCTGTGCCGTTCTTGTCTGGTCTATACTCTACATTACCCAAGAATGCCATTTTTCTTCATCTCCTCAATCAAGGCAGTGGTGTTTTCATCAAATTCAGCACGGCTGTATGCGGTACGGATTTCGTGCTTTATTGTATTTACGTAGGCGGCACCTTCTGTACCATAATACCGTTCAAATTGACCGTTCCAAACTGAGACAGAAATCTTTGCATTTCGGATGTATTGCTTTGCCTGTTCTTCGCTGACGCGATGCTCCCGCTCTGCGTTGATGTGAGCATCATCGAAGGTCAAGGCGTCTACATTGATTTTGGTCGGTTCAAGATGGATAACGGCAGCTTTCGGCAGCTTTGCAGCAGTGCGAAGGTTCTCTATGATTATAGCATCTTTCTGCTGCTTTTCATAGTCCTTCGCCGTCCAATTCGCCCTGCTGGCTTCGCTCCTGCCAAACTTCGGCACGCTGATGCGGGCACTGTCCACTCTGCCACCCGTGGCCTGTGCAAACTCTGCAAGGCTCTGGCGGGCCGTTTTCAGGCGCACAGCGCTGTCAGTGGTGTCCAGCCCGGCGGCACTCTCGGCCAGATACCGCTTCTTCCATTTGCGCACGTTCCGCTCCCGGGCACGCTGCATCTGGTTGACCTCGTACTGGGTGTACAGTTTGCCGTTGTACTCGATGTTCCGGGCGTTCAGCTCCTGCAGGCTCTCCTCCGTCCAGGTGGGCGGGTCGCCCAGCTCAGGGAATACGGCAAAAAAGGTGTGGCGGCAGTTCCAGCCGCAAAGCCCAGCGCCGGTTCCGTAGCCGGTGGCCTGCTCAAAGTCCGGGTAATGCTTGCCCAGGTAGTCCACAGCCCCGCCCCGATGGAAGCGCCGACCCTGCCACTCGGCGTGACTGGGGCGGGCACCACCATGGGCGCTGGTCTCAACGAACTCCACGCCCATCTCGTCCGCCCGGGCGACTTGCAGCCTGCCCGCCGTCTGGTTCACACCGGTGAGCACGGCACGCCGCGCGGCCACCTCGATGCTGTCCTGATGGCCGGTCGGGTAGGTGACGAACTTCATGTCGTCTGCAAGGCTGTCCACGGCCTGCTTGACGGCGGTTTTGTAGTCAAAGGCACCGGTGCTCACTTTGCCCCATGCGGCGTCCAGCGTGCGCTCGAACGCGCCTGTGACAGTGTTTGCCGTGGTGGCCGTGATGTTCTGCCATGTGCCGCAGGTCTGCCGGGCACCGGCGTTGAGCAGGTTGTTCAGGGCCGCGCTCTCTTCAAAGGGTGTGGGCTCGAGGTTGTAGTGGTAATAGATGGCATCTTCCCGCTCCATGGCTTCGGTGGCAGCCTCTTTGAGCAGCCTGCGGATGGTGGCTTCGCTCTTGCCGCTGTACTTTGCCAGCAGCTTGACCACGTTCTCCCGCACCGCCTCGGTCTGCTGGTAGCGCCACAACTGCCAGTCGGCCGTTTCGGTGAGGGTACCCATTTTGCCGATGCGCCGGGCGACATCCTGTAAGATCTCATCCTCGACCTGCTGCGCCAGCTGCACAAAGGCATCCGGCATGGCATCGAGGTAGCTCGGCGGCAGCATCAGGCACCTCCGAAGGTGAGCTGCTCATCGGTCTGGCTGTCAGCCTTGGCCTCTGCCGCCCACTGGTGGGCCTCGTCCTCGCTCAGACCATACCGGGCGGACAGATACCGGCAGCGGGGCACAAGCCCTGCCAGAGCGTCCTCCCGCAGCTGTGCGGTGCGCTCGGCCTCGCTGACAATGTAGCTGTCGTCCCAGTTGACCGAGATGCTGGTGTCCGGGTCCACATCTGCACCCAGCAGGTTCTTTGCCGCCCACAGGATGGCCCGCAGAATGCCGATCAGTGCCGTCTCGATGGGGATCTGGTTCTTGTTGGCGTTCTGCACCAGATCCTGACGGCTGCCGGTGTACTCGGTGGCGGTGGTCACGGTGCCCTGATCGAACTTGTAGCGGTGGCAGCCCAGTTTGCACTTGAAGCTCATCATGTCCAGAGCGTCCTGCACGGCCCGGTGGTTGTCCTCGGTGCGCAGGTCGGGGTTGTACTCCCGCCATGCGGCCGGCTGGTCGATGCTGCCTTCCGGTGCGGGCAGCTCGTAGAAGATCTGGCGGTGAACGGCATCCGGCGGCACAGCGTGCTCCACACCGTCCTTGTCCACCCACTTTTTGCACATGGAGCGGTCATAGAAAATCTTCTTGCCGCCCAGGCGGAGGTCCTGCCGGTAGTTGTCAAAGGCGTAATCCGCCATCTGGGCTGCGTCCAGCGCCTCGGAAAAGACGCTCATACCCAGCCCCATGCCGCCGTCGATGTTTTTGGCGACAGCCGGGCTGAACAGGCTGAACCATGCCGGCGCGCCGGTGACCGTGATGTGCTCCACCATGCCCGGCGGGGTCTTGGCCTTGGCAAATTTCGGCGTGCCGGAAACATCGTCCATCACCTCGAACCATTCATTCGTGATGGTCCGTTCGCCGCCCTTGCAGGTGTGGGTCTGCAGATAGACGGCGGGCTTACCGCCCATCACGCACTCGGACACAAAGGCGGCCTCGGTCACCACGCCCCGCTCCACGCTGATGGGCAGGATGCAGCAGGCGGGGTCATAGTCCAGCTGAATGCGCCCCTGCGGCGAGGGCAGGGCGTTCCCGGCGGCATCCACCGTCAGGCCCTCCACGCTCAGCACGAACGCGCCGGTGCCGGACCAGTAAGCCTTTTCCACCAGCTGGTTCGCGTTGGGCCAGAAATGCAGCTGCCGCAAAAGTCCGCCGGTCTGCTGTTCATCGTTGCCCAGCAGATAGGCAGCGGTGACAGCGTCGCCGATCTGGAAGGTGGTCTTGTCGTTGAGCAGCAGGTTTGCCCAGTCCTCGCAGACATGTTTCGGCATCCGCAGGGAAGCCAGACGCCGGGAAATGACGCTGCCGTCCGGGGCGTCCTCCTTCTGGTCGTGGATGTCGGGAACATCGCCCTTCCACCATTGCCGCCAGACTTCAATGTTGCCGTAATAATCCGCATCCAACTGCAGATGTTTGGTTTTGTTCAGGTGTTCGATAAAGGCAGAAACGTTCATCTTGCAGTCAGTCTCCTGTAATCGCGCTCGATGGTGTACTCAAAGGCGTCGAGGGTGTCAATGTCGGTGGTGCCGTCGTCCAGACGCTCGTCCACGCCGGGGCGCTTCTGGCTCCACAGGGCGCTTGCAAGGGCGTCCCGCAGGGTGGCGGCCTCCGGCATATACCAAAAGCGCCCGCCGCCCATGAGAATGGACGTCAGGCGGATGCGGTCGATGATCTGGATCTTGGCACTGTTCTGCACCCGGTCGGCCAGCCAGGAAAGCGGGCAGGCCCGCAGCCGGGTGCGGATGTGGTTGATTAGCGTCTGTTCGGCGCTGTCGCAGAAAATATAGTGGATCTCGCCGTACCGTGCGAACACGGCGGTGCAGAACTCAATGAGCTGCGCGGCGAGGAAGTCTGCATCCTGATTCTTCGGGTCGATGCGGGCGGAAGCCAGCCCCACGACGCCCGCGTAGTACGGCAGGATGCCGGTGGCCACGAAGGCGTGCCAGGAGCCGTTGCCGCCGAAGTCCACCCCGATGTGCACCCGCCACGGCTTGCAGGGCTTGTCTGCGGGCCAGAGGAAGCGCTTGTCGTCGGCGGCGATGCTGTCCGCAAACGGGCGGTAGATGATGCCGCCTGCCGCTGCCCACTGGCCGAGAATAAACCGGTTGTAGTACACCGTGCCGGCATATTCTTTTTTCAGCTGCGCCACGAACTCCGGCGGCAGGGTGGGGTTGTCGTCGATGGTGTAGGCCTGACAGTAAATGTCAGCATCACTGTCGAGGAACCGCTTGAACCAGTGCTGGGGGTTATCCGGGTTGCAGGTGCCGTCAAAATGGCTGTGCGGGCAGGAAAGGCGGCTCTTGAGCATCTGAAAGACGCCCTCGTCCCATGTGGTGATCTCGTCACCGTAGGCATACTCGAAGGCAGCGCCCTGAATGCGGGCAATATGCTTTTTGTTGTCAGCACCCAGCACATACACCTTGCGGCCAAACAGCTGCACGACATTGCCGGCAGCCGAGGTGCGCACGACGCCCACCAGCTCCGCCCCCCAGAGCGCCCGCATGGGTTCCAGCACGTTGCGTTCCAGTGTGCCGAGGGTGTTGCCCAACATGACGAGAAGCCCCTCGTCCCGCGCTGCAAGGACGCGCTGCGGGATGGTGGCGGCGCAGTCCAGATAGGTCTTGCCGGAGCGTGTGGCACCGGTCTTGATGTTCCAGCGGTGGGAGCAGTTGCGGAGAAACTCCTGCTGATACTCAGTCAATGGCACTGTCGATTCCTCCCAGCAGCTTGCGGGCATTTTCCAGCGTGTCGGCACCGGGATCCTCCTGTGGGACTTCCTCGCCCAGCATCTTCAGCAACACCCCGGCGGCGCGGGCATCGCCGCGTTTGGCGGCTTCGGCCATGCCCATGACCACGCTCATCTGGTTGTCCACGTCCTCAGGCTCCACCTCGTCCCGCAGCAGGGCGTTCACCCGGCGGCGGTCGGTCTCCGGCAGGCTGAGGTAATAGTCGGCGGCTTCCTTCATGCTGCGTTTGCGGCGGCGTGCCTTGCCGGACGCAATGCCGCCCTGCTGGGCGATCTCTCTCTGTTCGCTCTCCGTTCGCTTGTTGAACGGGATAAGATTCTTCTTGTTGGACACGTCACCACCTCTCATGGTTCAGGTAAAACAAAAGCCGCCCCGGAGGACGGCCAAAAAGCAAAATAAGCAGCACCCTGCATTCAGTTGCGTTGGACAAGCGTCAAACGGTGGGTGCTGCTGCATCTGAAACTTACGCGGTCAGATGCCCCGCGTGCTGCGTGGCCCCCTCACAGGGCGCGCAGATGGAGCCGTTGGCCGGATTTGAACCGGCACCAAACCACACCAGCCATCTGCGGTGATTGGTCGCAGATACCTTCAGCGTGGATGTATCATCAGTGTTGACCCGCCTGCAAAAGCGGCGCTCTGCTTTGAGCTACAACGGCATATAAAAGCCCGCACGTTTCCATGCGGGGGGGTGACGCACATCCTGCCGGGGCCTAGCAAACCCGGCTGCAGATTCCCGGCGTATCATGCGCAGCAGTTCTGCGCACAGGGTGGAGGTCGACCCCTGTACTGCTGCACCCGCCGGGTGGGGGATTAGTCCATGCGTCATGTGGGGGAGATTCTGGAATCAAACCGGGCAGCGCCGACCTACGGACAGCCAGCGCGGCAAATCTGCACCCCCATAGAAGCAGCCCGCGAGCCAGAAAGGAGAACGGGAAGCATGAGACCCGTAATGGAACTAGCTCGGAGACTGCGTGCATCGGTTGGCCTTTGCGGCTTTGCCGATGGTACAATTCAACCACAGAGTTTGCTGCCCTGTAAATGCCGCTGGGTGTAAAAAGCAGGACGCTTCAGCTTGTGCGGATTGCACAAATCAACTAAGATTTAGCTCGGTTATGACCTCGGCAAGCTGATGCAGACCGGCAGAAATCGCGTGGGAGACTTTTTCAGGGCCGGAATAGCCGACCAGCGGCGCAATGTCCGCCTGCTTTTTGCCCTCAACGTAATACAGGATCAGGCAGCGGCTGCGCTTGATGGACGCCGGGTCTGCATGGAGCATGTAGGCCACTTCAATGGCTTCCTTCTGCATCTCGGCGTACTGGCATTTCAGCTCGGCAAGGTGCTGCTCGGCATCCATGGCAGCATCGCTGTTGCGGCCTACCTTGTCGCTGGTGCCGGAGCGGCCCGGTGCGCCGGATGTGCCGGATGTGGTCGTGGTGGCGGCATTCCGCAGGCTTGCAATGTGCTCTTGCTGCTGGCAGATCCGTGCCCGCATTTTCGGCAGGCGTTCAAACCACGCCCGCAGCTGCTGCACATTGCTGGCTTCGCCCGGCTTTGGTTCGTCGCTCTCAGGTGTCCATTTGCGGATCATGCGTTGTCCTCCATTTCTTCCAGCTTCCTCAGCAGCCCGTCCACGTCATACCGCCAGTGCACCCGCAGCTGGTGCTGCTCCACCTCGATGCCGTGCAGGGCGGCCCACTGCCACGGGATGCTCTTACGGGTCTGGGTGTTCAGGTAGTCCAGCACGGCGCTGGCGGGCACCGCAAAGGTGCGGTTCACCTTGCCCCGGTAGTTAATGACCACATGGGCTGTCTGGCCCCTGTAGGCCGCCGCAACGGCCATGTCGGTGATGTGCTTCAGCTTGTGGTATTTCTGTTTGTCTCGGTCGAACCGGCCCAAAATCTTTTCTAACGGGATGCTGGGCGTCTCGATGGTCTTTAACTCGAAGTAGTGGTGCATGGGGTAGCGGTAGACGTCAAAGTCACAGATGTTGTCAATGGAAAAGCTCAGGCTCTCGTTGCCGCCGTAGTAGCTGGCGGCGCTGTCCTTCAGGCGGTAGCACCACGCATCCGGTGGCATGGACTTCTTCCAGTCCGCTTCAAACTGTTTTCCGGTGTTCAAATCCTTCTCCTTTCGGTACAGCTGCCGGAGGGCGGCCCCGGCGGTGGGGTCCGGGTAGTATTCAGAGTTCCGGTACATGGGGGTCGTCCTCCTTTGCTGTGCTCTTCTTCAGCCGCTTCAGGCTCTGTTCAATGGGCGTGGTCAGGAAGTCGTTCCTGCCGGGCTCCGGTCGGCTCACGGGCCGGTTTCGTCCGCTCCCGACGGGATGGGCTTTCCGGTAGTCCTCCACCGAGTGGTACTTGCCGGCCTCTGCCTCCTGCAGCGCCGTGCGCACATAGGCCCAGCTGCGGCCGCCCAGATCCGCGCACCTGCCGATCACGGCGGACACCAACTCATTGCCCAGCCGGTCGGCGTATTCCGCCAGCTCGGCCTTGCCTTTGCCGTTCAGCTTGCCGATGCTGCTCTCGAACTCCATCACAAGGGGCTGTGTCGTCGTCCTCGTCCGGGGCGGCTGCGCAGCAGACGAGGACTTGTTAGCTTGTTGGTTGGTTATAATGGTTAAGTTGTTGTCGGTCGCCTGTCGGTTGCCTGTCACCTGCCTGTCACTTTGCCTGTCACCCGCAACGATGGATGTATAATTATTGATTGATATGACGCTGTATTTCGACCCGGTTTTGACTGTCAGATACCCTGTCACCTGTAGGTGCTCCAGAGCCGTCCGGACATTCCGGACGCTCAAACCGAGCTGTTTTGCGAGCTGTGACTGGCTGGTGACCAGCTCACCGGGGCGGATCGTGATGCCCTGCCATTGCTTCTCCTGCCAGTTTGCGGTGAGCAGCAGGTGGAAGAATAGCCGGGCGGTGTTGGGCTCGGTGTACCATTCCCACTCGGTCAGGCCGCGGGGAAAGGCTACGAACCCGCGTGTCGGGTCAATGCCCACGGCCGGACCTCCTTTCTGTGAGACGGGTTAAAACGGCAGGTCATCGGTGTCTTCGATGAGGGCGTCGTCTGCGGGAAGGTCTGCGGCGGGTGCTGTTGCACTGCGGGTCGTATAGTCGGCAAGGTGCTCACCGGGGTACATCTGGCCGCCCTGCAAAGAGGTCTGCACAGGGGCCGGGGCCGGAGGCGGGTCAAAGGGCGTTGCCTCCTCGGTGGGGGACATCTCCGGCACGGCAGGGGCAGCCATCATATCGGCCAGCGTCTGCATCCACCGGAAGGTCACCAGCCCGCCGGGTTGGATGTCATCAGCGTCCACGTTGTAATAGGTCTTGCCGTTGTATTCGCGGCTCTTCAGCTCCCGCGCATAGACCGTGACATAGTCGCCCTTCTGCAGCATCCCGTCCCACTGCTCCAGCCCGTGCCAGACGTTTACCTGCACATGCAGGCCCTCCCAGTTCCCGGCGGCGTTCTTCACGCTGTGGGCCTTGATGTCAAACTTGAGCACCTGTTTCTGGCCGGCATTCCGGATCTCCGGATCCTTGGCGAGGGTGCCATGGAGCAGCACCCCGGTGCTCGTCTTGATGATCATGCGTCCTCACCTCCGGCAAAGGGGTCGTCAGCGGGTTCGTCGGCATCCTCCACGGCCAGGGCGTCCGCCTGGGCAGCGGTGTCCCGGATGCGGGTCCAGCGGGGAGAAGGGGCCGCATCATCCAGCTCCCGTGCCGTGCCCTCGGCATCCACCCGGACGGGCACTTCACTCTCATCGTACAGGGTGCCGAAGGTGGACGGAAATGCCTCCCGCAGAGCATGCACCAGGGCCACCTTACGGATCATGGTGGCCTTCTTGCCCTTCCAGAGGGATTTGCCGGTGTCGTACTCGGCCAGCTTCACCTCCTCGTAGCTGGGGCGGGTGCGGTCTTTCCGGTAGACCTTGGCCCAGCCGCCCAGAAGCTCCTCGCCCTCATAGACGATGGAACCCTCCCGGTGGTCCAGCTGCCCGGCTTCCGTGTCCAGCACGATGATGCCGGCCTCAAAGCCGTCAAAGGCCGGGTGCCGTTCGGCCATCTGCATGTAACAGTTCTTGCCCAGGACGATGGTGCTGGGGGTGTCCTCGCTGTTGTTGTCGTAGTGGATCAGGTAAGCCTCTTTGGTAAAGGGGTTCAGCTTGTACTGCTTGCAGGTCTCCAGAAAGATCTTGCACTCGGCGTCGGTGGCCTTGGCGCAGATGAAGTTGCGCACGTCGGCAAAGCTGACCGTGAAATGCTGGCCGTCTGCGGCGGTGATCTCCACCGGCACGGACGGGGAAGCGGCCTGCAGGGCCGTGCTCTGGGCGGCGCGCTGCTGCATAGCAGCCATGCGGGCTGTGGTGCCCTGGACTGGGGCGGAAGCGGGTGCGGACGTGGTGGGCGCAGATGCGCCGTTGCGAGTGAATGCCATATAAATTACCTCCTGCATTACTTAACAGAACCATACCGAAAGCCGCGCTCTGCGGCCCCCTGCTTGAACCATGCGATGTCCTCCGGGGTGAACTCCACCCAGAAGGAATAGCGTTTGCGGGCCGGTGCGGCGGGCTGTGCGAACTGCTGCAGAACCTCACAATCCAGCCGACCGGAAGCCGTGACAAAGGCATTGCTCTGTGCGGTCTGCCGGGCTTCCTCCCGCACCTGCCGTTCCTCTTCCGAAGGCGGGGCGGTGACCGGTGCGGCGGCTTTTGCCCGCTCTGTGGCCTGCCGCCGGGCTTCGGCCTCGGCCTGTGCGGCGCGGGCATCCTGCCGACGCTGGTGCTCGTGCAGGGCGTCGTTGACGCTGAACGCCCGCAGGTATTCGGTGGTGCAGGCTTCGGCGTCCTCGCCGCAGGTGTCCCGGATCAGGCGCAGTTCTTCCCGTCGGGTCTCCACCGCTAGGCGCAGCTCCTTGGACGCTCTGGCAAGGTCAAAGGTCTTGTTCAGCCACTGGGACACCAGCAGCCGGTCAAAAGAGATCAGCGGTTCCAGCTCCCCGATGCAGTCCCGGTAGACCAGCCGCAGGGAGGACGCTTTTTCCTCCCGCTCGGCCTGCTCCACGGCCTTGACCTGCTGGTCAATGGCCCCGGACACCTGCTTGCACTGGGCCTGCATGGCCTTGATGCGCTGGCCAAAGGCTTCCAGCGGGTCGGTATAGAGCTTCTTCGCGGCCCGCAGAGCGTCGCCCAGCTGCTTGTCCCACTTGTTGACGGCGGCCCGGTCGGCCTTGGCGTCCTTGATGGATTCCGGCGTGTACACCCGGCCGGTGTAGGCGGCCAGAAGCTCGTCCAAATTTTTCTGGACTTCTTCCTCATTCCAGCTCATGGCCGGAATGACCGGGCGTTCCACCCGGACAGTCAGTTCATTCGTCATCTTCGTCTTTCTCCTGTTCCGCCGCTTCCTGTGCGGCCTGCTGTTCGTTGGTCAGGAAATAATAACCATCCGGCGGCTCCAGCGGCGGGCCGTAGCCGTCCAGGGCAAGGTCATACATCGGGTTCATCAGGCGGCACCTCCGTCGTAGCCCTCCGGCTGGCGGCAGAGCAATGCGGCTTCCTGCCGGATGCTATTCAGCGTGTTGCAGATGTACGAGAAGGTGTTTTCCAGGTCCTCACCCGTCAGGCGGGAATAGCTGCCCTTGCAGCTGTTCCAGATGGCAAGCATTGCCTCCGGGCAGTGATTGGCGGTTTCAAAGTCGGTCTGTCCAAGGTCGTCCATCCGGCTGGTCATGGCCTTCATCCGGCGTTCCAGCTGGGCGCTGTTCTTTTTCAGGCGGTCGTTCTCTTCCTGCAGCTCCCGGTTGCGGGCATCCGCAAGGCCCCACGCCTTTTCTGCGGCACGGCGGTCCACCTCTTCCTCGTCCACAACGCCTGCAATGGGCTGGTGCTTTAAGGCGTCCTCGGCTTTGTGGGCGCGGGCTTCGGCCCTGTCGCGCTCAGCTTCGGCTTTCTGGCGCTGGAGGTTGGCCGCAATGCGGCTCTCGTCTGCATCGTGGTAGCTCTGCTGGAGCTTGGCGTTCTGCTCGGTCAGGCCCTGAACATCCGCAAGGGCGGCATCCCGCTGGGCTTCGACATCTTGGATGTGGCTTTCCGCCCAAGCAGCCCGATTCTGGGCACCCAGCAGCTTGTCCCGCTCAGCCTCGGCAGCATCGGCACGCTCTTTCTCGGCTTTGAGCTGAGCCATGACCTCCTGGTACTCTTTGTAAGTAGTGATATCGCCGGTAAACACGGCCTGTTTGACCTCTTCCGGGGTAGACGGCTTGGCGGCTGCATACAGCAGCTTCATGGGCTGTACATCAAAAATCGACTTGCCCTCTAACTGGATGTTGCCGAACTGTTCGGCAACTCTCACCATGTTGTCGCCGGTGTCCCGGCTGATGCCGACGGCGGCGCACCACTTTCCCCAGCTGCCTTTGTAGTGATTGGCTGTCAGGTCGTGGGCGTGCTTGGCTGCCATGATGCGTGCCATGTTGCCGGTGATGAAGGTCTGTGCATCCTGCAACAGCAGGGCGTTGGTCTGGTCATCTGCACCAAAATCAAAGCTGGGTGCAGCGGGCTTGTCCTCGGCTGTGGCCGCTGGGGAAGCGGCCTGTGCGGGCACCACCGCCGTTTCCTCCACCGGGTCGATGGGGGCATTTTTGCAGGGCTGAGCGTTCTGCAGAGCGCTCTTCAGGATATAGTCCACCTCGTAGTCCTCCAGCGCCTGGAACTGTGACGGATCCGACAGGAAGTCCTCCGGGGTGAGCAGCTTATCATATTCGTGGTTCAGGTTGTACTTCTTGGCCAGCAGGTGACTTTCCTTCCAGATGCTGCGTCCCTCGTCCCAGAACCAGAACCGGCCGCCGTGGTAGGCGTACAGCCGGTCGTTCGCCAGCTTCTTGCTGATCATATCCATTTGCATTTCCTCCGAAAATGTGTTATCCTTCGGGTTGATGTGATTGGCGAATCCATCATCCCTTGCAGCTCGTCGGCGTTCCAGCACCGGCGGGCTTTTTGTTTTTGGTCAGTATGTACTTGCCATAGCTCAGACCGGCCTGTTCTGCGGCCCGGACATCTGCCAGCAACGCGTCATGGCGGCCTTCTGCATTTGCCTTCCACAGCGCCCGGTGCCTCTGCTCGGTCCTGGTGCCAGACGCCCGCCACTTGCGGTTGCTGGCGTTGTGGCGGTTCCGGCAGCACTCAGGGCAGTATTTGCGCCGGTTGCCAACGTTGTACATCATCTTGCCGCAGCTGGCACAAGGGCGAGTGTGCTGCATCCGGTTCATGCGCCCATCTCCTTGTCATGCGGGTAGTCATCATTGCGGGCGTGGTTGCGGGTGATCCGGCCATAGCGGCCGCCCTTGCCCTCCCGTTCTTCACGGTCCTGTGCCAGGAAGCCCAGCTTCATGCACAGCAGCCCCAGCAGGACCAGCACCACCGCTGTGGTGAAGGTGTTGCCATTGATCGCGCCGCCCGTCTGTGCGGTGCCCTCGGCACCCATGCCCAGCACCAGACCCACACTGCCGCAGGCCACGGCCAGCCAGTGCCATACTCTTGACTTAATCTTCATCGTCGTCCTCCTCTTTCAGCGCGCGGATCGTGTTGTAGAGCAGTCCAGACGCCCAGCCCATCTGCCGCTCAAAATCGTCCGGGAAATAGCACTTCAGAATCTGGGCGATTGCGCACACCAGAAGATGTAGCACGTCGCTGGGGCCACCTTCGACCTTGATGGTCGAGTCCTCACTGTCGATGTAAAGTTTTGCCTTCATGTTTATGCTCCTTTCTCGACTTTCGGGAAGAAATACTCTCCGATCTGTTCCTGTGGAATGTGCAGCTCCCTGCAAATGGCGGTGATTTCGTAATGGCGCCACTCATTGTTCTTTTGCTCCGGCTTCGGGTTCAGGCGGGTGGACAGGGTGCTTTCACCCATGCCGACCAGCTTGGCGAACTCCCGGTGCTCAAACCCTTCGTCCTCGATGAGGCGGGCCAGCTTCAGGTAAGGGCTTCTTGGCTTTCTCATGGCTTTTGTCCTCCTTCTTTTTGCGGATGTGTGCCAGCCGCTCCGGCTGGCGTTTGTCCCAGCGCTGTTCTGCCCAGCGCTTGTTGCGGCCGTTCACTGGGCGGCCTCCTTGCCGGTAAAGCCCATCGCCAGCAGCGAAAAGCCGTCCCGGTTCATCAGGTACATGGGGTACTTCTGGTGGTTCTGAGGGTGGACGTACTCGGTCTTGAAGAACAGCGGGGTGTCCCCATTTTTGGGGAAGCTCTTCACGATTTCCGCGATGTCGCGGATGACGTGGTCATGGCGTTTGCCGAAGCGCTTGGCGACGTCCCGGCTGGATGCCACCGGTTCGCCGGGCTTTTTGTTGTCATTCATGTGGCTCACCTCCTTTCACTCTGCACCTCTGGGCTTCTTCCGGCCAGCGCATCGGCCATGATCTCATCGAAGCCCGGCAGGCCAAAGGCGATGATCTGGAGCTGGTCGATGCGGCTGTCCAAGTTGGCCTGGGCTTGGGCGACCAGGCTTTCCGCCTGACGCAGGTTGTCGCACATCTTGCCGTAATCGGCCTTGGCCTGAAGGAACCGGGCCTTATAGTTGTCTCGGTGCTTGATGAAGTCGTTGCGCAGATTGATGACATCGGCCAGCTCTGCTTTTGCGCTGCCCACCGCCTGAATGGCGGCGTTCAGCCGGGTGTTGGTGGCTTCCAGCTGCTCGATGTGCTGCTTGGCCTGGAAGCTCTCGTATGCGCCGGTCTTGTGGATGGCGGGCAGCACCTCGCTGGTGACCCAGTGCTTAAAGGCCTTTGCCTTGGGCATCTTGCTGCTCAAAATCAGGCTGTACAGGCCGGATTCGTTGATGATGAGCATCTCCTGTTCACCGCCGGGGGTGCCCTGAATCGGGGCAACCTTTTGATCTTCAGGGTCAACATGGCGGGAAATTGCATTCTGGGGTTTTGCGTACCCCAGCGCCGTGGCAACGTCCTTGCCAACCAGCCAGGGCGTGCCGTCGATCTCGACGGTGCGCACCTGCCCGAACTCGGGGTTGGAGAATGTGGTTAAGTCGTTCATGTGGGTTTGACCTCCTTGTGAGCGGTTCCCTTCTGCGGTAGAATAGAGGGGCAGAAGGGAGGTGGAAATAATGGAACCTACGGCAAATGCGGGAATGTCTGTTTCAGACTGGTCATCGTTGGTAGCGATGGTTGTAGCAATCTGTGCATTGTTTTCTCCGGCTTTAACAGCCTTCTTCAACAATCAACATCAGCTTGAAATGAAAAAATTGGAGTATGAACATCAGGAACGCGAAGCACAGCAAAAGCGAGAACGCGAAATATATGAAGGTTATATTCGAGCTGCCGGTGCTGCGATTCAATATCAGACCAAAGAAAGCATTCAAACCTTTGGAGAGCATTCGGCTCTTGCAATGTACTATGTACCAGAAGAATTACGCGCTGATATGGTTTTGTTGGAAAAGCTCGCGCAACGTAAAGAAAGCTATGATGATTTGCTTGTAAGAAAAGTGGAATTGCTGAATAGAATCATTGTTAAAATGCGAGAGCTACGAGGAGCACAGTCGTCAACGCACCAACAATGATGGAGTAGATGGGATACCACGTCATGAGATCCGGCACGAGTTTCTTTGTGAGCAGATTGCACAAGACGATGACAGCCCAGAGTATCGGAATCAACTTTAGCGTAAACACTGTGGACAATCCTCCTTATTCAGATTTATCCGAATTATGATATGGTAGCTCGACATTCTGCACCACCAGCTACTCTCTGCCGTCACGCCAGTCCGGTTGACCAACTCTTCCACAAGCTGCGAAGTCGGTACATCTTTCAACGCCCAGCGTTCCGCTTCCGACGGTTCGCTGGGCTTTTTGTGGTTCTCCATCTTCTTCACTTCCTTGTGTGCACCTCGCTCCTGCGGTAAAATGGAGAAAACAGGAAGGATGTGCATGATATGTGGAATAAAATGGTTGAGTGGCTGAATGTGCGGGACAATGTGACTTTCTTGATCGCAGTAGCCAGTTTTGCTTTGTCGATCTGGAACTTTGCATCGGATAAGATCAAAAATCGAAAAAATTTCATCGTCGAAGTTCAGAACGTTTTCTGTTTGGGACCCAGTCCTGAAAAGGAATACACAGAGGTCCTCAATATCTGCTTTATCAATAAGTCCAGAGAAGCAATTACCTTGAGCCGACTCGAACTTTCTTCTGAACTGGGCGAGTGCGTATTCGGCGAGTATCGTCTGAAGCTTCTGACAAACAGCCGGAAGCACGGGAACAAAGAAGTAAGTCGGTCAGAGTGGTATTCCGATATTTTCCCGGTTAAAGTTGAAGGTCTCGGATATGAGCACATGGTCTTATCTTCAACTGGGAGCACAAAACACATTGCAGAGAATGCGCCATATAAGCTGAAAGTTTTCAGCAATAAAGGAATCATCACAAAAACTTTTACCAGTGATTTTTCCAACGCTGGAATGCTGTCACAATGCCGAGAACCAGACTCGCACACAGAAGCACTTGAGTGAGTTCGTTTTGCGTCATCTTCTTCACCTCCTTGCTTGTTGCAAAGAACGTTGTGAAATCTCAACTTTTAGGGCAGAAAAAATAGTGCCCGATTTTAGTAACCGGAATGCTGAGCAGGTCGCAGAGACGAGAAATCTCATCCTGACGGAATGCAAATTCACCGGCAAGTTTTCGGTTCAATTGTCCTTCACTTACGCCGATTTTCTCAGCACATTCCTTTTGCGTCAGGCCACATTCAGTGATTCTACCCCGCAGTCGGTTATAGTCCATTTCTGGCATTTTGCTCACCTCCTATGGATTATTTACGGTTGTGAATTTCTCAACTGCACCACGAGTATAGTCCATCGGTTGCGATTTGTCAACAGTAAATTTTGAGATTTCTGAACTTTTTGCACTGAAAGTATTGATTTTTCGCAACCGCTCACATATAATTAAACCAGACTACGTTGAAAGGGCGTTAAAATATGAAAATCTCAACCTTCGCTCAACGACTTCGTGCAGGTCTGGACGCACGCCAAATGACACAAGCGGAACTTTCTAGCAGGTCGAAAATCTCAAAATCAAGTATTTCACACTATCTGAAAGGTGACTGGGAAGGAAAGCAAGATGCGGTTTACTCAATCGCTCAAGTGCTGAATGTTTCTGAAGCCTGGCTCATGGGCTATGATGTCCCAATGGACACAGAGCACGCCACCCCCTCTCAGCCCGCGCAGAAGGCCACAATCCCACCGGGGTTTGAGCCGATGCCCAAGATGAAGAAGATCCCGCTGGTGGGCTCGATCGCCTGCGGCACGCCCATCCTGGCCCAGCAGAACATTGACGGCCATGTGGACGCGCCGGAGGATATCCGGTGCGATTTTGCGTTGCGCTGCAAGGGCGACAGTATGATCGGGGCCGGCATCCACGATGGCGACGCGGTGTATATCCACATTCAGCCGGAGGTGGAGAACGGCGAGATCGCCGCCGTGCGGATAGGCGAGGAAGCCACACTCAAGCGGGTGTACTACCAGAACGGCACCCTGACCCTGATGCCCGCAAACGCCGCCTATGCGCCCATGGTCTACACCGGCCCGGAACTGAACAACGTGCAGATCGAGGGCAAGGCCGTGGGCTGGACCCACTGGGTGGGGTGAAAAGGTATATGATGTTCAAGAATGCGTGAAATTTTATTGAAATGTTGTAAGTATCACTTTTAAGTGATATACTCTGCAATAGGAGGAAGTGATTTTTCTGAACAAAGATCAATTCTTGAAATTACTGATCCAGTTGTTTTCTGAATATGATGATATGCTGATATTACATTCTGACACCTTGAAAGAACTGGTTGTGCTTCTAAAAAATGCAGGAATGGAAGGGCAATTTCTTTCTAAGCTGGAAGAATATCTTTCAAACCTGAAAATGTATGGAGATGCGGCCATTGGCGGAAGAGGTGCGCCGATGGAACATCTTAGTGGTGAAGCCCCGTTGTGTTCAATGCGCTTTCTGTTTGCGACTACGAATTTTCGCATTATATTTGCTTATCAGAATGAGCATATTTATCTACTGTCTACGTTCCACGAACGGGCAGGGAAAAAGAAAACCAGTTATTCGGCACATATTCCAATTGCAAGACAGCGTTTAGAAGAATTATTGAAGGAGAGATGAAAATGCCCTGCAAAGCAACATTGGCCGATTTGGTGGAATCCTTGGCTGAAAACATGTCTGTAGTTGAGTTGGCTCAAACTGCAATTCGTGTTGAAATCAGTAAGACCATCAGAGAGGCGCGCAAACAACTGAATTTATCCCAAAAAGAACTGGCCGAAAAAATGGGTGTAAAGCAAAGCATGGTATCCCGCTGGGAAAGCGGAGAATGCAACTATACGATCGATACTCTTGTGCAGATCGCTAATGCATTGAATCTTTCTGTAGAATGTCCTCTGGTCTTTGAGGAAGTATCCGTGCCGGTAAATTCTGTTTCGGTTCGCCCGCAGAGTGCACACACGATTGTTTCTGAAAATACAGAGTTTTCAAATGTGATTCGGCTTGACTTTGGAAAGGTGACAAATGGAGGGGCTGCATAATGAACATAAATGAGTTTTCGGCCAATATCCAATATAAAAATAGTTTTATTACAGAGTGCACCATCACAAATAATTTATTGGATATCGGCGAAGATGCTGTTTTAAATGCAAATGTAAAAGTGGCGGTGAGTAATCCGGCCGTTTCAGAAGATCAGAAAGAAAAAATCGGACGTGTCCGGTTGACCTTTGATGGAAATTATTCCGTCCCGGATAATAAAGATGCAAACTGTGGATACCATATTGTTCTGATCGGTGAATTTTCAACATCGGTCGAAACAAAAGACGAGGAATTTTTCACGACACTATGGCTTAACGGGTCTACCGCATTGTATAGTATTGCGCGCGGGAAAATTGAAACAATTTCCACCGCGGTTCTTAACAATGGCAAAATTGTGTTGCCAATGGTGAACATGATAGAACTTTTAAAGGCACAGTTTGAAGCAGAAGATGCAGAGGAGAAAAAGGAGTAAAACCGTTCTTCCGCTTGCTTTATTGCGTGGCATATAATGCAAATGCATGATACAGACCCCGCCACGCCTCTCAATGATGCGTACCATGGCGGGGTCGCTTTATTATGAGTTGCCGAGGAATCCTCGGTAGTTGAACAAAACAAAAACTCCCCCGGTGCTACCAACACCGAGGGAGTCAAGATAAGCGGCTCACCCTTGCGGGGTCATCGCACACCTAAGCAATGCGATTATACCTCTTTTGGGCAGGCTTGTCAAAGTGTATCTGTGGAGGTGCATTTTATGGGAAAACGAACCAACACGGCAGCCTGGCTGCCGAATCAGCAGCGCTGGCAGATCAACGTCCAAAAGAATGGTGTGCGCAGATCCTTTACCAGCTCAAAGCCCGGCCGCACCGGCCAGCGTGAAGCCAATGCAAAGGCGGACGCATGGCTGGATGACGGCATCAGCAATACTCGGATGCTGGTAGAAGCAGCCTATCCGCAGTGGATCGGCGAGCTGAAATTGACCACCAGCCGCTCCAACTGGGAACCGATCCAGAGCCGGTGGAACGTCTGGGTGCGTCCAGTCATTGGCCGGAGGCGTGTGGGAGACCTGACGGAACAACAGCTGCAAGCCATCATCAACAAAGGATTTGCAGGAGGACTGAGCAAAAAATACCTTTCCAACATGTGCACGGATTTGACCATGTTCTGCAAATGGCTGCGCCTGAGCAAAATGTCCACTCTGCGGCCGGAAGAACTGCATGTGCCAAAGGGTGCACGCTCCAAGGAAAAAGAAATATTGCAGCCGGAGGATCTGCGTACACTTTTTGAGGTGGACACTACGATCCTGGACGGCAAACTGATCGAGGATCCTTATGTCAATGCGTACAGGTTTAGCGTTGTGACTGGCCTTCGTCCGGGTGAGCTGATCGGACTGAGCTGGAAGGACGTTAAGGGTGGCCGGGTGAAGATCCGGCGAGCTATAAACACCCGTGGCGAGGAAACCCACGGTAAGAACGACAACGCTGTGCGCGCCTTTGCACTCACCGATAGTGCGGCCGCTATTCTGCAGGCACAGAAAAAGCTGACAGGCGGGCAGGAGAGCGTGTTTGGCATCTCCTGTGAGGACTCCTATAGAAAATATTGGCGGCGCTACTGCGAGGCCAACGGCCTGCACTATGTTCCGCCGTATAATCTCCGGCACACGTTCGTATCACTGGCAAAAACGCTGCCAGAGGGACAAGTCAAGCCCTTGGTTGGCCACTCCCGCCAGATGGACACGTTCGGAATCTACGCGCATCTTATTCATGGCGAGGATGTGCAGACTGCCGCAGACCTGGACAACGTTCTCAGCAGGGTTCTTGATCCGGAAAGTCTTGAGAAATAACACATTTTGTAACACGTTTCTATTTCTCGCACCGTGTTTACGGTTTCCTTCCCGGAGAAGTGGATTCCGGAATTTAACGGAAGTACGTTGGATGTGTATGCCGGGTTTTCGCCGGAAAAGTTCTGGACCGGGTTCGACCCCCGTCGGCGGCATAAAAAAGAACGCTCAGCTTAGGCTGGGCGTTCTTTTTTATTTTGCGCCGGACGAGGGGTCGAACAGGGCGGCGGCTCAGACCATGCCGCCGTGCAGCTCTGCGTACATTCTGGCGCGGCACTCGGCCACGGCAGGGGTCATGTTGACGTAATGCTTGTGCGGGCACTCCAGACGCAGCTCGCTCTCCCAGGTCTCCTCGGTGAGCTGTTTTGCGATGTAGGCCTTCTTCTCGGCAATGGAGGGCAGCTCCATGGCCAGCTGGCCGCCCAGGATGTGCGGCACCAGCAGCGGCTTGACCGCCGTCGGGGTAAAGGTAACGGTGCGCTCAATGGCGTCAGAGTCCAGGTTGACCATGGTGACGGGCTTGCCAGCCTCGATCACCTCGCCGTCCATGGCGATCAGGTCACACTGGGCCTGTCCATTTTCATCGTAGAGACGCCAGGGCATCTTCTTGCCGGGGATGATGGCCTTGCTGGCCGAATCCGAGCACTTCATCTTGGGGGTATAGCTGCCGTCCGGCTGCTTGACAGCCACCAGCTTGTACACGCCGCCGAACACGGGGTCGGAAGCAGAGGTGATCAGGTTCTCGCCCACGCCGTAGGAATCAAAATGGGCGTGCTCATACAGCTCCATGTTGGCGATCTTCTTTTCGTCCAGACCGTTGGAGGCCACCAGCTTGATGTAGGGCTTGCCGGCAGCGTCCAGGGCCTTCCGCAGCCGCTTGGAGCCACGGGCCAGGTCACCAGAGTCGATGCGAGCACTCTTGACCCGGCGGTTGGGGTCATTGGGGTACTTCTCGATCAGGTAGTCGTCCAGCTTGATCAGGTTGGGCAGACCGCTCTCCATGATGTTGTAGGTATCCAGCAGCAGGCTGACCGAGTCCGGGTAGGTGTCGGCAAATGCCTTGAAGGCGTCGAATTCCGTCGGGAAGAACTCGATGAAGCTGTGTGCCACGGTGCCCACGGCCTTGACGTCCGAGCCGAACTTCATCTCAGCCAGACAGTTGGCCGTACCCACGCAGCCGCCCAGGACCGCCGCATAGGCACCATCGTTGCCGGCGCTCTCGCCCTGTGCACGGCGGGTGCCGAACTCCATGACACTGCGAGGGGTGTGGGTGTTCAGGCCCGTGACTCGGGTAGCCTTGGTGGCGATGAGGCTGTGGAAGTTCATCGTCTGCAGCAAGTAGGTCTCAATGAGGATGGCGCCCACCAGATCGCACTCAATGCGCACCATCTGCACATGGGGATAGCACACAGTGCCCTCCGGCAGGGCATACATGTCGCCCTTCCAGCGGTAGGTGCGCAGATACTCGCAGAATTCCTCGCTCATACCCTTGGTGCGCAGCCACCAGATGTCCTGTGCGTTGAAATGGTAATTCAGCAGAAAGCGGGTCAGCTTGCGCTGACCGGCGCTGATGGAATAGCCCTGATTATCCGGGTTCTTGCGGAAGAACATGTCAAACACCAGCGTGGTGTCCTTGAATCCGTGCAGGAACAGGCAGTTTGCCATCGTAAATTCATAAAAATCCACGACCATTGCGGGGTTGTCGTAGTCCTCATCCGGAATATAAGGCACAACCTTGATTTCGTCCATGAATGTTTCCTCTCTTCTTCTCAACGGCACAGCCCGCGGGCCGCTGCCGTTTCCCAGTTCCCGGCCGGAGTACAGAACCCCGGCGGAAAGCCCTCGCCCTGTCTTGACAGAGTGTTTCTAACATGATAACACCAATCGCAGGCCTGCGCAAGGGTTTTGCGATATTTTCTGGGATTGCGATTGAACTGAAGAACAACCCTCTCAGTCATCGCTTACGCGATGCCAGCTCTCCCGAAGGGCGAGCTTTTATCGAGAAGGGAAACTTTCCGATTCAACGAAAAAGCTCCCCCTTTCGGGGGAGCTGGATGCGAGTGAAATGAGCAGACTGAGAGGGTTTTGTTCTTTAGCCGTTGATGATGTTGGGGGTGGCGTTCTTCAGCACGACGTCATGGCTGCCGCCCTCCACGATGGAGGTGGAGGACACGACGGTCAGCTTGGCCTTCTGCTGCAGCTCGGGGATGGACAGAGCGCCGCAGTTGCACATGGTGCTCTTGACCTTGTACAGGGTGGTCTGCACGCCGTCGGCCAGCGGGCCGGCGTACGGGACGTAGCTGTCCACGCCTTCCTCGAAGCTCAACTTGGTGGAGCCGCCCAGGTCGTAGCGCTGCCAGTTGCGGGCACGGTTGGAGCCCTCGCCCCAGTACTCCTTCATATACTGGCCGTTGATGCGCACCTTGTTCGTGGGGCTCTCGTCGAAGCGGGCGAAGTAGCGGCCCAGCATGACGAAGTCGGCACCCATGGCCAGTGCCAGGGTGATGTGGTAGTCGTGGACGATGCCGCCGTCGGAGCAGATGGGCACATAGATGCCGGTCTCCTTGAAGTACTCGTCACGAGCCTTGGCCACCTCGATGACAGCCGTTGCCTGGCCGCGGCCGATGCCCTTGGTCTCGCGGGTGATGCAGATGGAACCGCCGCCGATGCCGATCTTTACGAAGTCGGCACCCTGCTCGGCCAGGAAGCGGAAGCCCTCGGCATCCACCACGTTGCCGGCACCCACCTTCACCTTGTCGCCATAGTGCTCCCGGATCCAGCCGATGGTGCGGGCCTGCCACTCGGAGTAGCCCTCGGAAGAGTCGATGCACAGCACGTCCACACCGGCATCCACCAGAGCGGGCACGCGCTCAGCGTAGTCGCGGGTGTTGATACCAGCACCCACCACATAACTCTTGTTGGCGTCCAGCAGCTCGTTGGCGTTCTTCTTGTGGGAGTCGTAGTCCTTGCGGAACACCATATACTTCAGGTTGCCCTCAGCGTCCACCAGCGGCAGAGTGTTGATCTTGTTGTCCCAGATGATGTTGTTGCAGTCATGCAGGGAGGTGTTCTCCGGGGCAGTGACCAGCTTTTCCAGCGGGGTCATGAAGGTGGTAACGGGAGCGTCATCCGGGGTGTGGTTGACGCGGTAGTCGCGGGAGGCCACGATGCCCAGCAGCTTGCCGTTGGGGGTGCCGTCGGCGGTGACCGCGATGGTGGAGTGGCCGGTGCGGGCCTTGAGCTCCAGCACATCGTGCAGGGTAGCGGTGGGGGCCAGATTGGAGTCGGACACGACATAGCCGGCCTTGTAGCTCTTGACGCGGCGCACCATGGCAGCCTCGTTCTCGATGCTCTGGGAGCCATAGATGAAGGAGACGCCGCCCTGACGAGCCAGTGCAATGGCCAGCTTATCGCCGGAGACCGACTGCATGATGGCGCTGATCATGGGGATGTTCATTTCCAACGGGCACTCTTCCTGACCCTTGCGGTACTTGACCAGCGGGGTCTTGAGGCTGACAGCAGTGGGAACATTTTCTGCAGAGGAATAGCCGGGCACCAGCAGATACTCGCCAAAGGTGCGGGAGGGTTCTTCATAGAAATAAGCCATAGTCAAACTCCTTTTCTCTTATCGCAGCATGAAGCATTCTACAACAAAATCATTCATGTTTGAGCCATCTAAATTGATTGTATATACTTTACCACACTCGGCCTCAGAATACAAACCCCTGCCGCGCCAAACTTTGAAACTGTCCTTTTGAGAAAAACAGGCAAAATGCCCACCAAAACCGCGCAAGGTCATACTTTTTGACGATTCCGGCGGTTTTCGGCATGCAAAAAAGCTCGTCCGGGCCACGGACGAGCTTTTTTGCACACGAAGCGGGACATCGCCTGTGCGGCACACGGAGCACAGACTGTGAAGGAGTTCCAGTCGGAGGAGGAGGCCCGGTGCCCGATATCCCAAAAACAAGAAGAAAAAGATTTCACACACAGCCAGGGGATCTCGGCCCTTGCTGTAACCATATTGTAACTCTTTTGATACTATTTTGCAATAGGGTTTTGTCATTTTTCTGTAACTTATTTTGTGAACTTTTTATGACCCGATCTTCAGATAGCACTCAAAGCTGGTGCGGCCGTCGTGGCGGCCCTGCACATACCACCCCTCTTCCGAGGGTGCATACAGCAGTTCCACCGTGTCCCCCATGGGGATCTCCCAGTGGTAGTTCACGGCGGCAAAGGTCACCGGGCCCGCCTGCAGCACCTCCGGCGGCAGGGCGTCGCAGGCAAGATCCAGATAATAGGCGTTGTTGATGTGGCCGTTCAGGTCGCACAGCGAGTAGCTGGCCTTCCGCTCCCCTGCCGACGTCAGCTCTTTGCACCGGTGGGTGTGCAGGGACAGCTCCCCTTCCACCGTCTCGTTCCAGAAGCCTTCCACCGTCCAGTTCGGCTCCCGCATGATGTGGCCGCCGGTCAGGTCCACCAGGATCCAGCGGCAGTCCACCGTGGCCACCAGCTTCCCGGCGGCATCCGTGACCGTAGTGATGCGCTTGATGGCACCCCGGCGGCTGTGCTCGGCGCGGGTGGTCAGGGTGAGCGCCTCGGTGCGGCGGGGCACCCGCACAAACTGCAGGGCCTGCTTGCCCACCAGAAACGCCACGTTGTGGTCCCGGAAAAACTTGTCATCCATGCCAAAGGCACGGGCGTGGTCGGTAGATACCTGCTCCACATAGCGCAGCAGGGCGCTGGGCTTGAGCAGGCTGCGGAAGTCCGCATCCGCATTGAGCACCGTTGCGGTCTCGGTGTAAAAATTGGGCTCCATAATGTTCCTTTCCCATCCAAAATGATTTCAAAAAGGCCCCGCTCTCTCCATCGTCTGCGGCAGCAGCAGATCCGAGAGGGCGGGGCCGTCTGTTTAATACTGGTTGCGGCTCTTTTTGCGCAGTTTGCGCCAGATGTTGAAGCAGGCCAGCGCCACCATGGCGGCCAGCAGCGACAGGAACAGCAGGCTGCTGCCGCCCTCGTCGTAGCTCTTCATCTCGCTCCACTTCACGTCCAGCTCGCTGTTCACGTCATCGCTCAGAGCGGTGAACACCCGTTCCTTCGCGGCAAGTTCTTCCGGCGGATAAGCGATCTCGCTGTCGCGCAGGTCCTCGTCCAGCACCTCCCGCACCGACTCCATAGGAGTGGTGTAGCCGATGTACTCGGCGTTTGCCTTGCCGATGTCCGTCTCACACATGAAGTTGATGAACATTTCGGCGGCTTCCTGGTGCTCACTCGTGGCGGGGATGGCCATGCAGTCCACCGACAGCACACTGCCCTCTTCCGGGAACACCCAGGCAAGGTCGGGGTTATCGTCGATCATGGTGATGGCGTCGCCGGAGTAGTACACGCCGACGGCTGCCTCACCGCCGATCATCTTATCAAAGATCTCATCCATGACGTAGGCCTGCACCAGCGGCTTCTGAGCCTTGAGCTCTTTCACCACCTCGTCCACTTCTTCCGTGGACTGGGGGTTGATGTCATGGCCGCTCTTGAAGGCCGCAATGGCGTAGGCGTCGCGGCTGTTGTTGAACATCAGGATGTTGCCGGCATACTGTTCATCCCACAGGTCCGCCCAGCTGGTGGGTGCCTTGTCCACCATCGTGGTGTTGTAGATGATGCCGGTGGTGCACAGCATGTAGGGCACCGTATAGGCGTTCTGGGGGTCGTAATCCGGGTTGCGGTATTCCGCGTCGATCTTCTGGAAGTTGGGGATGTTGTCGTAGTTGAGGGGCTTGAGCATCCCTTCTGCGATCATCTTGGCCACCATGTAATCCGACGGGATCACCACATCGTAGTCCGCCGCACCGGATTTCAGCTTGGCGTACATGGACTCGTTGGAATCGAAGGTGGTGTAGTTCACCTTGATGCCGGTCAGGTCCTCAAAGGCGGACACCACATCCAGGCTGTCGTCCGAGCCGTTGGAGATGTACTCGCCCCAGTTGTAGACGTTCAGGGTGATGTTCTGGCCCTTGAAGCGGGTCCAGTCGTAATCGCCGGACACCGAAACGTCCTCATTCACCTCAATGGTATCTGCCGCAAAGGCCGGCAGCGTGCAGCACACCGCCAGCGCCAGCGTGAGCAGCAGAACGGCAAAACGTTTCATCACACGCCCTCCCCTCTCAGCGCCTTCTGGTCGCGGCGGTAGCTGCGGCTTTCCATGGCGTTGGAAACCAGAATGATGCACAGGATCACCACAAACATGATGGTGGACAGTGCGTAGATCTCCGGGCTGACCTTCTTGCGGGTCATGGAGTAGATGGCGATGGGCAGCGTTTCCACGGTGCCGCAGTTGAAGTAGGAGATCATGAAATCGTCGATGGAGTAGGTCAGGCAGATCAGGAAGGCCGACAGGATGGCCGGGCTGATCTCCGGCAGGATGACCTTGAAGAAGGCCTGCTTGGGGTTGCAGCCCAGATCCAGAGCCGCCTCATACAGCTTGATGTCCAGCTGCTTGAGCTTGGGGCTCACGTTGAAGATGACATACGGCACATTGAAGGCAATGTGGGCGATGAGCAGCGTCGGGAAGCCCATAATGGTGTCCGGCAGCCAGGAGACGCCCTCGGCAAAGCGCTGGTAAGCCACGAACAGCAGCATGAGCGAAATGCCGGTGATGATCTCCGGGTTGACCACCGGGATGTAGGTGATGTTGGTCACCAGCAGGCGGCGGCTGCGGCTCATGGACGCGATGCCCAGGCTGGCCGCCGTGCCCAGCACTGTGGCGATGACGGCGGACAGCAGTGCCACCTCAATGGACACCCACAGTGCATGCAGGATGGACGAATTGTGGAACAGGCTGCTGTACCACTTTAAGGTAAAGCCGGTGAACAGCGAATAGCCCTTGCTCTGGTTGAAGCTGAACACGATCATGTAGGCAATGGGCAGATACATGAAGCAGAAGAACAGAATGACGTAGGCACGCTGCATCAGGCGGAGATGTTTTGTTTTCATCAGGACACACCCTCCATCTCGTCCTCGTCAAAGCTGGACGTAAAGCTCATGCACAGCAGCACGATGATCATCAGCACAAGGCTCATGGCGGAGCCCACGTTCAGGTTGTAGCTGTTGCCAAGGAACTGCATTTCGATCAGGTCGCCGATCAGCAGGTTGGAACCGCCGCCCAGCATCCGGCTGATGACAAAGGTGGACACTGCCGGCACGAATACCATGGTGATGCCGGTGCTGATGCCGGGCACGCTCATGGGGATGAGCACCCGCAGCAGGGTCTTGGTGGTGTTGGCCCCCAGGTCCTGGGCTGCCTCCACAAGGCTCTGGTCGATCTTGGTCATGCTGGTGTACAGCGGCAGGATCATATAGGGCACATAGTTGTACACCATGCCCAGCACCACAGCGCCGGAGGTGTTCAGCATATTATAGGGTCCCAGGCCGAAGAAGCCCAGAATGGCATTCACCGGGCCGTTCACGCTGAGCAGGCCCATCCATGCGTAGGTGCGCAGCAGAAAGTTCATCCACATGGGCAGCATCACCAGCATGAGCATGATGTGCTGCTTGTTCACCCGCAGGCGGGACAGAAAATAGCCGATGGGGAACGCCAGCACCAGGCAGATGACCGTGGCGATGAGGGCCAGCAGCAGGCTGCGGGCAAACACCGAACCGTAACCGCTGATGGAAGCCAGATTTTCCATGGTGAACGCGCCGTTGCCGTCGGTAAAGGCGTAATACACCACAATGAGCAGCGGCACCACCGTGAACAGGGTCATCCATACAAAGTACGGATAGGCCAGCTTCTTGTCATAAATCTTCATGGCGCATCACCCCTCGCTCCGTGCCATGATGTGGATCTCGTTGGGGCCGATGCGCATGCCGATGGTCTCGCCGGGGGTGCAGGCGCGGGTGGAATGGATCAGCCACTCGCGGCCCTCGCACTCCACATGCATTTCAAAGTGCACGCCCTTGAAGATGACGTCGTTGACCACGCCCACCAGCTGGCCTTCCACCGGGGAGACCACCTCGATGTCCTCGGGGCGCACCACGACCTGCACGCTCTGCTCCCGGGCAAAGCCGCGGTCCACACAGGGGAAGTCCACGCCGGAGAAGGACACCAGGAAGTCCTTGTGCATCACACCGTCCACGATGTTGGAATCGCCGATGAAGTCTGCCACAAAGGCGTTCTTCGGCTCGTTATAGATGTCCTCCGGGGTGCCGATCTGCTGCACCTTGCCGCCGTTCATGACCACAACGGTATCGGACATGGTCAGGGCTTCTTCCTGATCGTGGGTGACATAAATAAAGGTAATGTTCATTTCGCGCTGCAGGCGCTTGAGCTCCAGCTGCATTTCCTTGCGCAGCTTGAGGTCCAGTGCGCCCAAAGGCTCGTCCAGCAGCAGGATCTCCGGTTCGTTGACCAGGCTGCGGGCGATGGCCACGCGCTGCTGCTGGCCGCCGGACATCTGGCTGATGCTGCGGCGCTCAAAGCCCTTCAGGCCCACGACCTCCAGCATGTTGCGCACCTTGCGGCGGATGGTCTCTTCGTCCATCTTCTTCAGGCGCAGGCCGAAGGCCACGTTCTCGAACACGTTCAGGTGCGGGAACAGCGCGTACTTCTGGAAAACGGTATTCACCGGGCGTTTGTAGGGCGGCACACCGGTAATGTCCTGGCCCTTGAGCAGCACCTTGCCGGAGTTTGGCTCCAGAAAGCCTGCGATCAGGCGAAGGGTGGTGGTTTTGCCGCAGCCGGAGGAGCCCAGCAGCGTCACAAACTCTTTGTCATGGATGTCGAGGTTCAGCCCATCCAGAATGCGCTGACCATCAAATTCCACCACGATATCCCGCAGTGAAACGATCACCGAGTTGTCCATTTTTTACAATATCCTCCTTATAACTCAGATACGAAAAAAGACAGGGCCTGTGCCCCATCCTTCTCCCGCATCAGGGTGACCCAGCCCTGCACAACATCCATGACGACCGTAATATTGCGCAGTTATTCTGCCCTGTCATGGTTTATCATAAACAATCCGGGGGCAAATGTCAATCACTCTGTCGAGGTTTGCCGAAACTTTACAGGGACCATAAAAAAATCCTGCGCCGCAGCGGTTTTTTCGCCGGGCGCAGGATGGATTTTTTTCGCCGTTCAGGCCGCTGTCAGCGCGTCGGCCGTCTGGGTCACGGCCTGCACGATGCTGCCGTCCACTGCATAGATGGAATCATCGCCTTCCACCATCAGGTAATATCCATCGGTGCCGCTGGCATAGGTGAGGGTCTTTGTTCCGTCGGCCGTGGTCACCTGTACCACGGCCAACGGGGCATCAAAGCCGCAGGCCGCCGGGTCCGCGCCGTCGGCGGGGGTGATCTGGCCGGACACATAGCTGCTCAGGGCCGAGAGCATGCTCTGCACCTTGTCCTGATCCAGGTCCGTGTCGGCATCTCCGGCAAAGCGCCACACCGTCTCGTAGGAAGCCGAATCCGCTTCGTCTCCGTCCCCTGCCAGCTCGGAACCGGCAGTCAGCGAGACTTTTTCCCCGCTGGCCAGCGTATACGCCACCTGCTCCACATCCGACGCGGCAAAGCCCGCCGGGCTGAAGCTGCCGAACAGCCCGGCCTTGTCGCAGGCAAAGCAGGCCGTCCGGCTGGCGTCCACGGTATACAGGGCGGTGTCTCCGTCCTTCTGCACATAGCGGTCGCCGGTGACGGTGTTGCTGCTGCCAAAGGTCAGGGTGGTGGTCTGCCCGGCCGCCGTGACTGTTACAGTCAACTCCGGCGCGTCAAAGCCGTAGTCCTCCCCGGCCTGCGCGTCCAGCTGCCGCTTTGCATTGAGGGACGAAAGCGCTGTGACCATGGTATTGCAGGCGCTCTCGTCCAGATGGTAGTCCGAGTCCTCCGCCAGCGTCCAGCTGCCGTCCGCATCGTCCAGCGTGAGGGTCTGCCCGTTGTAGGTGTAGGTGATGCGGCTCAGGTCAGCGGTAGAGAAAGAGCACAGCTGGATGGTACCATCGGCCGCCGCACTGGAAGCGGCTTCCTCTGCGGCAGTGCGGCGGTTCAGGGCCCAGAGCGCCAGCCCCAGCACTGCGATCACCGCCGCAAGCACCGCAAGGGTGCGTCGTTTTGCGTTCATGGCAGCCTCCTTATCGGCGGCGGCGCAGCAGCACCACCACGGCACCGGCTACGAGTACGGCGGCAGGCAGGATGAACACGAACACCAACCCCAGGGTCGTGGCCTGCGAAGCTGCCACCGTGATAGGCTCAGCTTCCAGCGCCTTGGTGTCGATGAGCAGGCCGCCCCCGGCCAGCGAAACGGCACAGCCCTGCAGGAAGGTGCGGTTGCCGGGAATGGACTGATACACCTGTTCGTTGTCCACATTCGGGCAGCCGATCCAGATCACTTCCGCCCCGGTGTTGTCGTTGCATGCCCAGGCGGCCAGTGTAAAGGGGCCGTCGGTGTCGTCGCTCTCCTTTTCGGTGGTTGCGGCGTTGTTGACGTCCTGCTTGCTGTAGGACTGCTCCGAGGTGTTGAGCAGGGGTTCCGCGGTCACATCCTCCGTCTCGGTCAGCACAAGACCCTGTGCCACCGAGAGCATCACATGGGTGTCCTTGTTCACGCCGTTCAGGGCCGCGCTCTCCTCCGTGGCGCCGTAATCCGGGAACAGGGAGTACGGGTAGCCGTACAGCGAATGTCCGGAATCACCTTCCACCACGATGCCCGGCTCCCGCGACAGACCGAACTCTGCCATCAGGGCGTCCAGATTGGGAGTCTCGTCGTAGATGTTGGTGGTCAGCAGCATCTTGCCGCCCTCGTTCAGGTAGTTCTGCAGCATGGACGCCTCGTCCACCAGTCCGTCATCCGACGCAAGATCCGACGTGGGTGCGTTGATGATCAGCAGGCTGCAATCCTCCGGGATCTCGCTGGTCAGCAGGTCCAGCGGCTGCAGGGTGATGTTCTGGGCGTTCAGCGCCTCGGTGAGGGAGCTGGTCAGGGCCTGTTCCCCATGGTTCGTGGTATAGTAGGCCACCCGGGCGTCGCCGCCGGTGAGTTTATAGATGGCGGCTGTGATCTGCTTCTCGCCGCCAAAGGTCACATTGGCACTGCCGGTGGTGTAATAGTCGGAGTAGTCATACTCGTACAGATCGGCGGCATCCAGCACCACGCTGTCCTCCCCGCTGGTCACGATCAGGCTTCCGGTGGATGCATTTTCGGCCCCGTACTGCGCCGCAAAGGTCGGGTAAAGGGTCGGGTCCTTCTGCTCCCAATGGATATGGCTGCTTTCGGCGGCGTAATGGTCCAGCAGCTTCGTGATGATGGCATCTTCGCTGCCGATCTCACACAGATAATAAATGGTCACATCCTGCTGCAGGCTTTGTGCCAGCTGCACCGAGCTGTCGCCCAGGGTGTACATCTTGCCCTCGGAAAGATCGAACTCGGTATACTTGGACGGGATGGCCCGCACCACCAGATTGACCAGCACTGCCAGCAGGATGGCAGCCGCCAGAATGGCGGTGGAGTACACCCCGCTGCGGAATACCTTGCCGTTGACCGGCCGGTTCTTTCTGTTTTTCATTGTTGTGCCCTCCCCTCAGTTCCAGCGGCGTTTTTCCAGTTCCTGCACGGTAAAGAACAGGAACAGCACCGTCACGGTGAGATAGTACACCAGTGTGGGGATGGAAAAGTTGCTGTTGACGAATTCCTCAAAGGGAGCAAACAGGCACAGTGCGCTCAGCACGGCGCTGAAGCCCTCGGTCAGCCAGCTGCTGCGCAGCAGGAACAACACCGTGAGCGCCGCACAGCACCCGGCAAAGGTCAAACACCCCAGTGTGAAGCTGCGGCTGCGCAGGCCCGCCACCACACTGAGCACCGCTGCCAGTGCGGTGAACAATGCCAGCGCCACGGCACTGCCGGTGGTGAACATCCTGCGCAGGCTGGGCATCAGATAGGCCAGCAGCAGCGCCGCCGCTCCGGCCACCGCCGCGATGATCTGGTTTTCGGTCAGGCTGGACAGGAACACCCCGATGGCAATGGCGGCGCAGCCCAGCAGATAGTAGCACAGCAGCGCCGCAAAATTGGCCAGCGTACTGGCAGCGGTCGCCCCCAGCGCCTGCAGCGTCAGGATCATGACTGCGTCCACCACGCAGGGCAGTGCAAACACCACGCACAGGGCAAAGAACTTGCCCAGCACGATGCTCGGCACCGGCACCGGACTGGTGAGCAGGAGCTGGTCGGTGCGGGTGCGGCGTTCCTCTGCAAAGGAACGCATGGTCAGCACCGGAAAATAGAACAGCAGCATAAAAATGGTGTTGTACAGCGTATAGTAGCCAAAGTCCGGCAGGCCGTAGCCCAGGTTCAGCGCCACAAAATAGATGGCCGATGCCACCAGCAGAAAGGCGGTGAGCACATAGCCGATCATTCCATGGAAGCAGCTGCGGACTTCCCGTTTGAAAATTGCGAACATCGGTCATTCTCCTTTCGGTTCGGTTTCCGGTTCTTCCGGCACATCGGCGGTTTCCCCGGTCAGAGCCAGGAACACTTCCTCCAGGCTGCGGTTCTCCGCCGTCAGCTCCAGCACCGTGCACCCCGCCTCCGAAAGGGCGCGGGACACCTCGGCGCGGCGGTCGGTGGTGTCGGCAGTCTCCGCAGTAAAGGTCACCTCGCCGTCTGCTTCGCTGACCAGCTGCACCCCGGTAATAGCCGGCACAGCTTCCACGACCGGCAGCACCGTATCGCTGCTGCCCAGCGCGGTAACACGCAGGCGGATGCCGGGGCTCAGCTTCTCACTCAGCTGCTCCGGAGTGCCCTCGGCCACTAACGCTCCCTTGGAGAGGATCAGCACCCGGCTGCACACCGCCTGCACCTCGCTGAGGATGTGGCTGGACAGGATGACCGTGTGGGTCTTGCCCAGTTCCCGGATCAGTTTACGGATGCCGATGACCTGCGCCGGGTCCAGGCCGACCGTGGGCTCATCCAGAATGATCAGCTGCGGGCTGCCCAGAAGAGCCTGCGCAATGCCCACGCGCTGGCGGTAGCCCTTGGACAGGCTGCGGATGAGCCGGGGCATCACCTGATCCAGCCCGGTGCGCCGGGCGGCCTGCTGCACCTGCTCGCGGCGCTGGGCTTTTTTGACCCCCTTGAGCTCGGCCGCAAAGTCGAGGTACTCCCGCACGGTCATTTCGGGGTACAGCGGCGGCTGCTCCGGCAGGTAGCCCACGCAGGCTTTGGCCTGCTGCACCTGCTCCGGCAGGGAAAACCCTGCCACCTTCACTTCCCCGCCGGTGGGGGCCAGGTAGCCGGTCAGGATGTTCATAATGGTGGATTTGCCCGCGCCGTTGGGGCCCAGCAGCCCATACACCTGCCCGTCCGCCACGGAAAAGGTCAGATCCCGGATGGCCGGATGGCTGCCATAGTTCTTGCTCAGATGCGATACTTCGACCACAGCAATACGCTCCTTCTCGGTTGATTTAATGCTGGTTTATTTTAGACGGAAATTGTGTTCAAATTGGGGCAAACCTGTGTGGAAAGCAAAAACAATTCCGCCCCGAAACGCAAAAAAGCGCCGCCTCCCGAAGGAGACGGCGCTGGAAAAGCCTGTAATTACTTATTACGGCCAAAGCGCTTGTTGAAGCGCTCAACACGTCCGCCGGTGTCGACCAGCTTCTGCTTGCCAGTGTAGAAGGGGTGGCACTTGGAGCAAACTTCGACGTGGATCTCGGGCTTAGTGGAACGAGTCTTGATCACGTTGCCGCATGCGCAGGTGATGGTGCAGTCAACGTAATTCGGATGGATACCCTGTTTCATTCTTTTCACCTCATTTCTGGTTCTGACGTATCGGGGCCATATTATAATGTATGTGCCCATCACAACCTTCAATATCGGCTACCCCCTCGAGCGGCCTTGGAAACGATTGCCTTACTATTATAGCACTGCTTTGCAAAAAAGCAAGAGGTAATTTTGGGTTTTCCCCTGTTTTTTTGGGCAAGACCCCTTGTGGGGCAGTTGCCGCTCACCCCACCCGCTGGCGTTTATCCAGCCGCATCTTGTCGGCGATCATTGCAATGAACTCGCTGTTGGTGGGCTTTCCGCGCAGGTTGTGGATGGTGTAGCCGAAGTAGCTGTTCAGGGTGTCCACATCGCCCCGGTCCCATGCCACCTCGATGGCATGGCGGATGGCGCGCTCCACCCGGCTGGCGGTGGTGCCGTTGCGCTTGGCGATCTCCGGGTACAGGCGCTTGGTCACCGCGTTGATATACTCCGGCTCGTTCATCGTGAGCAGAATGGCGTCCCGCAGAAACTGGTAACCCTTGATGTGGGCAGGCACACCGATCTGGTGCAGGATCTCGGTCACGGTGAGCTCGTCGCTGTCCACGCTGGTGTGGAGCACCCGTTTTTCCTGTCCCAGAGCCACCTTGAGCACGCGGGATGCCAGCACGTTTTCGTCAAATGGCTTGACAAAATAGTAGGCAAACCCTTCGTCCAGCAATTCCTGCACCATTTCTTCGCTCTGGAATGCACCGGTGACAAAAAAGGACGTGTGCCGCTCCCCGGCGGCATTGTAGCGCTGCTTGACCGCCAGTGCATCCAGCCCCGGCATAAAGGCGTCCAGCAGCACCACCTGCGGCCGGACGGACAGCATCTTCTGCAGGACCTTGTTCCCGTCCTTTTCCACGACCGTGACCTCCACGCCTTTCTGCTCCAGTGCTTCGCGGCAGGCCGCCGTGATCTGTGCCCCGGTATCCGACATCAAAAATCTCACTTTGTCCATGGTTGTTTCCTCCAATGTGTGCAGTTCCCTTAACACCATGGATTTTACCATATTTTTCCATACAGTTCAACGGTTTTTTATGGCAAATTTTGGCAAAGAAAATCGAACCAGCCGCTTATTTTTCGCGTACAGTGGTTTTTCAGGCTGCGTGATCTGTTTTTGCCGCCTGCTGTGCCTGTTCCAGCATGGTCTGGGCAAAGATGCCGTAGCCCCGGGTAGGGTCGTTGACCAACACATGGGTCACCGCGCCCACCAGCCGCCCGTTCTGCAGGATGGGGCTGCCGCTCATGCCCTGCACGATGCCGCCGGTTTTGGCCAGGAGTGCCGGATCGGTCACCCGCAGGATCATATTCCGGCGGAGGTCGGCGTCGTTCACCTTCTCGATGCGCACTTTGTAGGCCCTGGGCGTCTCGCCCTCGGTGGTGGCCCAGATCTCCGCTTCGCCGGGCACCACCTCCTGTGCAAAGGCCAGCTCCCGCGTTTCGCCCGGCAGCGCGGTGCGCAGGGTGCCGTAGACACCGTTCGGTCCATTGATGCCAATGCTGCCCAGCGCATGGGTGCCAAGGAATTTTCCCTTCAGCTCCCCCGGACTGCCAATGGTGCCGCTGGTGCAGCCCACAATGCTGCAGGCCACGATCTCGCCGCTGCGCAGGGCTACGCTTTCGCCGGTGTCGCTGTCGCTGATGGGGTGGCCCAGCCCGGCAAACACCCCCAGCTGCCGGTCCACAAAGGTCATGGTGCCCACCCCTGCGGAAGAATCCCGCACCCACATCCCGGCCCGCCACTGGGCGGAAGAGGCGTCCCACACCGGGGTCAGGCTGGTCTGCCGCTGTTCCCCGCTGCGGACGTACACCACCTCCACCGCGCTGCCCTGCGCCGCTTCCAGTGCCTGCTTCACGGCGTCGTTGTCCTCGGTGGCCGTGCTGCCGATGCGGATGACCCGGTCCCCCAGACGCAGCCCGGCAGCCTTGGCCGGGTTTTCCGGCCCGGCGGCGGTGTTTACATCCGAAAATCCCACCACGAGGGCGCCTTCCGAGAACATCTTGACCCCGAAGGGCGTTCCGCACACGGTCACCGTCGGGCGCTCGGTGACCACCGCACGGATGGTGCGCACCGGCAGCCAGCCGCCCAGCGCCAGCGTGACCTGATAACTTCCCACCGCCTGGGTGCTGGCCACATTGCGGCTGCCCCGCCCCCGCAAGGGCTCCACCCAGGCAAAGCGCGGCAATTGCAGCGTCTGCCCGGGCTCCAGACAGATCTCCTCCGGCAGAGCATGCCACAGCCAGCCCAGCGCCGCCGCAGCCGCCACCAACAGGTAGACAAGCCCCATCCGTACAAGGCGCACCAGCCCCGCTCTGTGCATACGCAGTCCTCTCCTTTTTTGAAAAATTGTCTGCTATAGTATGCACCGGGCGAAGGCTGACTATAAATCCTTGCCGCGGCAATTGACTTTTTGCGGCAGAATTGCTAAACTATAGGAACCATCTATTTTGCGGGAGTGGCGGAATGGCAGACGCGCTGGTTTTAGGCACCAGTTCCCCGTGAGTGAGGGTTCGACCCCCTTCTCCCGCACCAACCCACCTCCGGGCCCTTCCGTCCGGAGGTTCTGTTTTATCCCGACGCCGTCCAAAGGAGGATCTCATGGTCTACACCATCGGTGAAATGGCAAAGATGCTGAGCGTTCCGGCATCCACCCTGCGCTACTATGACAAGGAAGGTCTGCTGCCCTTTGTGGCGCGGTCATCCGGCGGCATCCGTCAGTTCCGCGAAAGCGACATCGAGTGGCTGCGGGTGATCGGCTGCATGAAAAAAGCCGGTATGTCCATCAAGGACATCCGGCAGTATCTTGAGCTTTCCATGCAGGGCAACAACACCATTGACACCCGGCTGGCCATGTTCCGCCACCAGCGGGAGGTGCTGCAGGCCCAGATGGACGAGCTGCAGCACACCCTGCGCATGGTGGAGTACAAATGCTGGTACTATGAAACGGCGCAGGCCGCCGGTACTGTTGAAGTGCTCCGGGATATGCCGGAGGACAAAGTTCCGGAGCAGTTCCGCGCCATCCGGCAGGAACTGAAGCAGCAGCCGGAGGGCTGAGCCCTTCTCAGTGCCAGAACACGATGCCCAGTACGGCAGAAAGCAGGATCATCCCAATGGGGGATGGTGCTTTCTGCCGTATTTTTTTGTACCCGCAGTGCACCAGCCCCAGCAGCACAAACACCGCAATGGCCCGGCCGTCCGGTGCAAAGCCGCCCGCCGGGCCGGCCGTATAGCCGCCCAGCGTGGAAAGGCCCATCGTGACCGCCGTGGCCAGGATCATGGCCACCACACAGGGGCGCACCCCGTCCAGCACTGCCTGTACCCCGGCGTACCGGAGCACGCTGCGCAGCACCGCCGCCACCAGCAGGATGATGACAAAGGACGGCAGCACCACGCCCAGCGTAGCCACCAGTGCCCCCGGCAGCCCGGCCTGCGACGAACCGATGAAGGTGGCCATGTTCACGGCCAGCGGCCCCGGGGTGGACTCCGACACCGCAATAAAACTCAGGAATTCGCTCTCGGTGAGCCAGCCGTGGCCCAGCACCACCTCCCGCACCAGCGAGATCATGCCGTAACCGCCGCCAAAAGACAGGGTTCCGATCATCAAGAAGTTCCAGAACAGGGTCAGACAGATCATTTTGCACCCGCCTCCTTCCGCAGCTGCTGCACCCCGTACACCGCAAGGCCCGCTGCCCCGCTGAGCAGAATGTAGAAGATGGACGAGAAGGACACCGCCAGCACCGAGCAGCTCACCATGGCCAGCAGCACCGCCGCCAGGACCGCCCGGCTGAAGGCATCCTTTTTCAGGTTCTTCAGCATCTTGAGCCCCGCCGAGAGCACTAAGTAGACCACGCACACCTGAATGCCCCGGAACGCGCTGGACACCACCGACAGCTGCAAAAACTGGTCAAAGAACAGTGAGATGGCATAGATGACTGCGAAAGACGGCAGACACACCGCCAGCGTGGAAGCCGCTGCGCCGGGCACCCCCTCGAGCTTGTAGCCGATGTAAGTGGCACTGTTCACCGCCATGGGGCCGGGGGTAGATTCCGCAATGGCCACCATGTCCAAAAACTCTTCCCGGGTGACCCACTGCTTTTCTTCCACGAATTCATGTTCCAGCAGGGCCACCATGGCATAGCCGCCGCCAAAGGTAAACGCTCCAATTTTAAAAAATGTCGCAAAAAGCGCCCGCGTTCTGGTCTGTTTCATGCCTGTCACCTCTCCGGCCCCCATTCTAACACAGCTCCCTGCAAAAGAAAAGAGACCAGCGCAACGCAGCGGCGCAGGCTTGCATCCTGCGCGCGACTGTGGTATGCTTGATGCCAGAAAAAAGGGAGTCCGCGCAAAGCAGGCTGAGAGTGGGCTGCATCGCCCTGACCTGTGACCTGATTTGGATCATGCCAACGTAGGGAGATCATGTTCTGTGATTTTGTGCGGAGCTGCCCCCTGCCGGGCATCTCCGCATTTTTATTGTAAGGGAGTTTTACTGTATGAAAACCGCTTTGACCATTGCCGGCAGCGATTCCAGCGGCGGTGCCGGCATCCAGGCCGACATCAAGACCATGACTGCCAACGGCGTGTTTGCCATGAGCGCCATCACCGCCCTGACGGCCCAGAACACCACCGGTGTCACCGATATTTTTGAGACCACGCCCCGCTTTCTGGCAGAGCAGCTGGATGCCATCTTCACCGACATCTACCCGGATGCCGTCAAGATCGGAATGGTGAGCTCTGCCGAGCTCATCGACACCATTGCCGAAAAGCTACATGCTTACGAGGCAAAGCACATCGTGGTGGATCCCGTGATGGTGGCCACTTCCGGCTCCAAACTGCTGCGGGACGACGCTGTGCAGGCCCTGACCGCCAAGCTGCTGCCCATGGCCGAGGTACTCACTCCCAACATCCCGGAGGCCGAGATCCTGTCCGGCATGACCATCTCCGACGCCGCCGGCATGGAGGCTGCCGCAAAGGCCATCAGCGAGAAATACGGCTGCGCCGTGCTGTGCAAGGGCGGCCACCAGATCAACGACGCCGACGATCTGCTGTGGCGCAGCGGCACCGGCAAATGGTTCCACGGCAAACGCATCGCCAACCCCAACACCCATGGCACCGGCTGCACCCTGTCCAGCGCCATTGCCTCCAATCTGGCCAAAGGCTGCGATCTGGACACCTCGGTGGAGCGGGCCAAGGCCTACATTTCCGGCTGCCTGTCCGCCATGCTGGATCTGGGCCACGGCTCCGGCCCCATGGATCATATGTTTGCTCTGAAAGGAGAGTTTGTGGATGGCTGAGATGCCTTTTGTTTCCTCCCTGGTGCAGGAGGATCTGCCGGTGTGGCAGCAGTGCCTGGACACCGAATTCCTGCGCAGGATGGAGGACGGCACTCTGGACGAAGCCTGCTTCAAGGGTTACATCGTGGAGGACAGTCTTTACCTGCGGGAATACGCCAAGGTGTTTGCCTGGGGCATGACCAAGGCCCGCACCATGGAGACGCTGCGCAATTACTACTCCCTGCTGGGCTTTGTGCAGGAGAGCGAGGATGTGACCCGTCTGCACTATCTGGAGCAGTTTGGCCTGTCGGAAGCCGACTTGCAGGCCTTGCCCCTGCGGCCGGAAAACCGCGCCTATGTGGACTGCATGATCAACGCCGCAAAAAACGGCGAGGGAGAGGCCGAATGCATCATGGCCTGCCTGCCCTGCATGCTGAGCTACGGCTGGATCTTCCAGAAAATGCTGGACCGCTCCCCTGCCGTGCGGGACACCCTCTACGGCCCGCTGGTGCAGGACTACGCCGGTCCCGGCTATGCGGATGCCTGCCGCGCCTGGGCCGCCTATGCGGAAAAGGTGTGCACCGGCCTGTCGCCGGAGCGCGCCGCCCGCTGCCGCGCCATCTTCCACGACTGCTCGGTGCATGAGCTGTATTTCTGGGAAATGTCGGCCAAGCCCCGCACGGATCTCTGATTTTTCTGCATTTACGGCTGCTGCGCTGCTCCGGGCACCCCGGGCGGGCGGCGGCCGTTTATTTTGCGGTTGCAATTTGCGGCATGGTTTTTTATAATAGAAGTAATTGTGCGGCGGCTGTGAGCCCTGCACCGGAAAGGACCTTTGCAACCATGATCTTTGTGCCCCTGCTGCATTACTTCAAGTGCAAGAACACCTACAGCGGCAACGAATACGGTCTGCGCTATCGGCTCACCCCGGGCAAGCGCAGCGTGCCGGACCCGGAGGGCGGCGAGGGTGCCGTGAAGGAGGAGAGCATCCTGACGGTGGACTACTGGCCGGACCCTTGGACGCTGGAAATGACCGACCCGGCCCTGCGCCGACAGGAAATTTTTCCGCTGACCGACGAGGGCCGCGCCGCCGCCGCAAGCTGTCTGGAGGACGCCTTCAACGCCGACCCGGAACGCTGGAAGAACTGCCCCGACATGATGGACTGCGACCCCTGGACGCCGCCCGCACCGGAACCCGAAGAAGAAGCAGAGACGAGGAACGCATGATCTACCGTTTGAAAGAACTCCAAGGCGATACCATCGCGGTGCCGCAGCTGGTATTTTCCAAGCTGGGCATCGCCGAAGAATACAACGTCCGGGTGGCTTTGTATGTACTGGCCACCGGCATCACCGACCCGGACAAGATCTGCGCAGACCTCAAGCTGCGCAGCCGCATCAGCGCCGAAAGTGCCCTGTCCTTCTGGGCCGGTGCCGGGCTGCTGGAACGCTACGAGGAAAACGCGGCCCCAGGTGCCGAGCCCAGTGCCCCCGCCCCCATGACCTGGGCCGAGATCGCCGCCGCCAGCCGCACCGACCCCATGATCTCCAGCCTGATCGACTGCGCCCAGACCGGCTTTGCCCGCCCGCTGACCCACCGCGAGATGGAAAAACTGGTGAACCTGTATGTGCAGGAGGGTTTTGCGCCGGAGACCGTGATGCTGTGCGTGGCCTATGTGGCCAGCTGCGGCAAGCGCACCATGGCTGCCGTGGTGCATGAGCTGAAGGTCTGGCGCACCGAGGGCGTGGAGACCGGCGAGCAGGCCGACGCCCACCTCAAGCTGCTGGCCCTGCGCCGGAGCCGGGAGCAGTACGTCAGCGGCCTGCTGGGCATCTCCACCGACGAGCTCACCCTGGGCGGCCGCAAGGCCATTGCCCGCTGGTACGAGGTGTACGGCTACGATGACGCCATGGTACAGGAAGCTGCTGTGCAGGCAGGCCCCAAGCGGGACCTGTGGTACTGGAACAGCATCCTGAAAACCTGGAACGCCAAGGGCCTGCGCACCATCCACGACGTGCGGGGCCCGGTGGCCGACGCCGGAGCCAGCCGGAACATCCGGGTGGACCGCGAAGCCCCCAGCGGCAACGATTTTCTGGGCAACAGCAGCCTTTCTGCGTCGCTCAACCGGCTCAAAAAGCGCTCCAACACATAACACGAGGTTACCCATATGCGTACCAAAAACGAACTGTATCAGGAAGCTTTGCGCACCGTAGCCGCCCGGCGGCAGATGGCGCGCGCCCGTGCCGAGGATGCCCGGGCCGAGGCAGAGGCCGC